>Ga0194128_10000016_pt1 | contig 274271 bp, 232 predicted proteins | sample TA2KigCa65mmetaG_FD_148650 | JGI IMG/M metagenome (GOLD analysis project Ga0194128, IMG submission 148650) | Freshwater microbial communities from Lake Tanganyika, Tanzania - TA2015037 Kigoma Deep Cast 65m | ecosystem: Environmental > Aquatic > Freshwater > Lake | place: Tanzania: Lake...
GGCCGATCAGGCTGACGTGGTCTGAGATGCGTCCGTTGACATCGAGTTCGACGCCGGTCGTGCGGTGTTGTCCGCTCTGGGCCACCTCGAAGTTCAAGGTAGGGATGCACAAGCGCCTGCTCGCCGACAGCATCATCGGCCGGAAGTGGCAACGCTTCCGCGAGGGCGAGACACCCGGTGCCGCAACGACCGGTTCCACCACATCAGCATCCCCGTCACGAACAAGACCAGCGGTGTGAGGCCGAGCACCACCCACAACAATCGCGTGGGATGACCCCAGAACGTGCCGAAGTGCAGCGCGAAGATGTCGCGCTGCAGTCGTACCCCCAGCGGAAGCGTGTGGTGGTAGTCCGTACGAATCACGGCGGCGGTCTGCGGATGGACGTAGACCACGTTGTCCCCCTGCGTACGCCAGTCGTCCGGCAACCGGTGATGCAGTGAATGGGGAAGGTCGGGCGCACCGGCCACCGTGAACAAGGTCGGTGTGCCCTCAGGCATCGCCGCGCGTGCGGCCGCATACACCGCGTCGATGTCCGCCTCCGTGACGCCGTCAGTTCTCGTGATGCGTGGCGCCAGTCGTTTGGCAGGACCACCGGTCGCCCACGCCAGCGCCTGTTCGTACTGCGGCTGGTACCCCCAGTAGGCACCGAGAAAGGCGACCCCTGCCAACAACACGGCTGACCACAGACCGACCAGCTTGTGCACGTCGTAGTTCTGGCGTCGCCAGCCGCCACGGACGTAGGTCAGCGCGTTTCGCAGACGCCCGACTCCCGGCCACCACACGACGACGCCCGACAGACACATCAACGTCAGCAGCCATCCGCCCCACGCGTTGATGCGAAGGCCGGGGGTACCCAACAGCAGATCGCGATGCAGGTCGTACACCCACTGGAGGAACTTGCCCTGATAGGAGTCCTCGCCAAGGATTGTGGTCCGGTAGGGATCGACATACACCTGTACTCGTCCGCGGGGTCCTGCCAATCGGAAGGACCAACTCGTGCCCGGCACAAAATACAGGTACGCGTTCTGAAGCCGGTGGTCGGGATACCGCGACCTGACAAGAGTGACCATGCGCGCCAGCGACTGATAGTCACCGGTCGGCGTGACGTGTATCAGGTCGGGAATGGCCCAACGTTCAAGCTCCTTCTTGTAGACCACGAGACTGCCGGTCAGACAGACCACGACGAAATACAGCCCCAGGATGACACCGCTCCAGAGATGGAGCTGAAACATCGCCTTGCGCCATTGAACGTCTCGGGGTCGCCGCCAGTAGCTCATGTGCGTCCGTTCGTGTTGTGCGTCTTGCGGAAGGGGGCCGTCGCTCGCAGACTCGCCGAATGCGGGTTCGACTGTCCGGCACCCTCGACGACGTGAGTCGCCTGCTGCAGCAATGGCAGGTGGGTGACATAGACGTTGTGCTCGAGACCGACGAAGCCGTCGCGCCTGCGCCCGCGAGCCGCAGTGCCGTTCGGCCGCGACGGATGACCTGCGAGGCCGGGGCGGCGATTCCGTTGGGCGACGACGAAGTGCTCTGTGTTCGCGTCGGGATCGTCGCGACGACCACCATTCATGCGGACGGCACCGAAGTGCTGCTGGCCTTGGCCGGTGTGGGCGACGTGGTCGTGGGGCACCCGGACGACTCGTGCAGCCTCCACCTGCGTGCGCATGTGACGTCGGAGGTCGATGTGGTCACCTGGCGTGAGGCGTGCCGCGAGCCGGACGTCGCCGTGCGCCTCCGCACGCGTGTGCGTCAGGCCGAAGGCTGGGCGGCGGCGCAGGCGCGGCCCCGCATCGAAGATCGCGTCACGGGGCTGCTGTCGGAGTTGGCGCCGCGGTTCGGCCGTCCGCACGACTCGGGCACCCTCGTCGACGTCCGGCTCACCCACGGGCACCTGGCCGCGGCGCTGGGCGCGACCCGCGCCACCATGACCCGAGTGATCGGCCGGCTCAGGCGGCGCAAGGCGCTGCTGGTCGTCGGTGAAGGTGATGACCTGCGGTTCGTCTTGCGGCAGGTCGAGCGTCACGAACACGGCTGACGCCCTTTGGCGCCTCCCGGCACTGGGAACCAGGTCCCCGCCAGATGCACGACTTCGTACCATTCAATCTGCGCCGCCGGTTTCTTGAACGTGTGCTGTCGTCTGGTGCCGCATGCCGACCACAGCGCGACCACCGTCTCCACATCGTGGCACCCCGCGTCCTGGCATCGGACTTCGGTCACGAAGATCCGGTCACCTTCGGCGGGCATGAGCGCGAACGTGAGCTGGCGGCGCAGGCGGTCAATGGCCGGGCGATTCTGCGGCGCGGGGCCGATGACGAGATCCATCCAGAGACTTCTACTGCCAGCGTGCCAGCCGACGCGGTGTTCGCCGTGCCGTCGCTGCGGTGTCGCCTGACACCAACAGCCGGTGTGGTGAGGCGCCGTGCGTCGAAGGGCTCGCTCGCTACGCTGTGATGTTGACATGTCTCCCATGCCCGTCACCCAGCGACAGACACTCGGTCAGGTGCTCGTGTGTCTCGGCTGCTGCTGTGGCCGGCAGGACCGAGGCCGACCGGGCATCCCGCTGGAGTGGCTGAAGGCCGAGTGGAAACGCGGCGGTCTGCTCAAGCACGTACATCTGTCGGTGAGCGGATGCCTGGGGCCCTGCGATGTGCCCAACGTCGTGGCCATCGTGCGGCCGGACGGGCTGGAGTGGTTCGCGGAGATTGACCAGGATACCTACTACGCGGCCTTGCTCGACTGGGCGCGCGCCTCGGCTGCCGCCGGGCAGTTGCTGGACCTGCCGGCCGAGTTTCACCCCAAACGCCTCACCCGCTTCCGCGATACGCCAGCCGAGGTGTTGCGATGATGGCGTTGCGCGAGTTCGGCGCCGAGTGGGCCACACACATCGTGGAAGTCGGTGTGCTGTTGACGTTGACGGGATTCGCGCTGGCCTGGGTACGACATCGCATCGGCCTGCAGTGGGTGCGACGGGTGTTGGGGCGTGACGACGCAGTGGGACTGTTGTCGGGGGCCGCGCTCGGGGCGGTCACACCCGTCTGCTCCTGCAGCGTCGGTGCCGTGTATGCGTCGTTGCTGCACAACGGGGCCTCCACACGGTCGGCCGCAGCGTTTCTGTTTGCCGCGCCGGCCGTCAACGAAGTGGTGATCGTCGCGGTGCTGCTGGCGTTTGGTGCCGCCGGCGCCGGCATCTACGTGGTTGCCGGGCTGGCTGCTGCGACGCTGACCGGACGGTTCGCCGAGCGCCTCCACTTGCGGCCGTGCGCCTCGTGCGCCGCGTCAATGCGGCGCGACTGGCCCGATGAGACACAGTCGATCTGGCACCGTGCGATGGCTGATACCCGGGGGCTGGTGACCACCATGGCGCTGCCCGTCGCGGTCGGTGCGGCGATTGCAGCCGCGCTGCATGTCTGGTCCTGGGACCCCGCCTCGGTAATGTCCGGGGTGGGGGACGCCGCCTGGGCACCGGTGGCCGCAGCGGTTGTTGGTCTGCCCCTGCATGTGGAACCGGGCATGGTGGCTGCCCTGATCGTGCCCCTCGCGAGCAGCGGCATCGCGTTAGGGACATTGATCAGTCTCACGATGGCCACCACCGTGGCGTCGATGCCCGAAGGCGCGATGCTCAAGACCATCGTCGGCTGGCGCGGCGTCGGCACGCTGGCCGCGTGGTACCTGCTCTATACATCCCTGATCGGCGTACTGGTTAATACCTTCTGGAGTTGATGTCATGACACCCGCCCCCACTCGTGTTCCCGTAACTGTGCTGACCGGTTTTCTGGGTGCCGGCAAGACGACGTTGCTCAACCGGATTCTGACCGAACATCACGGCAAACGGATTGCGGTGATTGAGAACGAATTCGGTGAGGTCGGCGTCGACCAGGCGTTGGTCATCGGCGCCGAAGAAGAGATCTTCGAGATGAACAACGGGTGCATCTGTTGCACCGTCCGCGGCGACCTGATTCGTATTCTGGGCAATCTGATGAAACGCCGCGACCGTTTCGACTACATCCTGATCGAGACCACAGGCATGGCCGATCCCGGTCCGGTGGCGCAGACGTTTTTTGTGGACGACGAGATGAAGCGTCATCTGTCGCTGGATGCGATCGTGACGTTGGTCGACGCCAGGCATGTGCTTGATCACATCGACGACCAGGAGGAGGTGAAGGCGCAGATTGCGTTTGCCGACGTCATTCTGCTCAACAAGACCGACTTGGTCGAATCCGGCGATCTCGACAGGCTCGAGGCGCGGCTGCGCGGCATGAATACCGCAGCGAAGATTCATCGCACCCGCGACGCGTCGATTCCGGTCGGGCACATTCTCGATCAGGGCGGGTTTAACCTCACCCGGGCCCTCGACATGGACCCCGCGTTTCTTGAACCCGAATATCCGTTTGAATGGGCCGGCGTCTACGAGTGTCCGGCGGGAGACGTGGTGCTGTCGTGTCAGGCCGGGCCTGATCCGGCGATGCACGTCGCCGTGGTGCCGGTGGCGAGCGCGACCGAGACCGCACTGGAGGACGTCACGGAACCAGTCGTGCTGCTGTTCTCAGACGAGCCGGCACGCGTACCGTCCGGGGGCGTGTGCCGGCCGGGCCGTGACTTATGGGATCTGGACCTGTCGGCACCGCCTGCAGAGTTCGTCGTCCCCGTGTCGGAGGCCGGCGTACTGGCGCTGTTCACGCAGCATCATCCCGACGAGTTCACGATGACGGTCTCCGTGGCGGGACAACCCATTACCGCCGTGGTCTCACGGCACTACAAACCCGACCACGAACACGATGACACCGTCACGTCGGTCGGCATTGCCACGCCCGGTGCGGTGGACGTCAAGAAACTCAACACGTGGCTGAGTACGTTGCTGCAGACGCAGGGCCAGGATCTGTTCCGCATGAAGGGGGTTCTGAGCATCAGCGGCAGCGACGAGCGTTACGTCTTCCAGGGCGTGCACATGTTGTTCGATGGCCGCTTTGATGTGCCCTGGGGAGACGCACCCCGTCAGAACCTGCTGATCTTCATTGGGCGCAATCTCGACCGCGCGCGCCTGACCGACGGATTCCGCGCGTGCCTGGTGTGAACGCGGGTGACGTGACGCGGCTGTTCGAGGTCTGGCGCGCGCACGCGGGCGACCACGTGGTCGCGTGCGAGTGGTCTCGTGATGGTCAACATGCCGTCGTGGGATCGATCGCAGGGCGACTGATGCTGCTGGAACGCGCGACCAGTGCAGTGTTGTGGAAGGCCGAGGCGCACGCCGCAGGCCTGGCCGCTGCCGACTGGCATCCGGTGACGTCGGCGGTTGCCACGATTGGCCACGATGGTCGGTTGTGTCTGTGGGACGGGTTGACCGGCACACTCACGCGCACGTGTGCCGCGGCCGCGTTGTGGGGGATGGCCGTGCAGTGGAGCGCTGACGGCCGATGGCTCGCGTCCGCGGCGGGCCGCGCGGTGCAGGTCTGGACGCCGGAAGGCGACGAACACCGCACCTGGCCCGGTCATCGCGCCACGGTCGCCGACCTCGTCTGGCATCCGTCTGACGCGCAGCTGTGTGCGGCGACCTACGGCGGCCTGGTGATCCTGGCGCCGGATGCGCAAAAGCCGCTGCGGACGCTCAACTGGCAGGGGTCGTCATTGGTGGCTCGCTGGAGCCCGGACGGAAAATACATCGTGACGGGTGAGCAGGACTCGTCGGTGCATTTCTGGATCACCGCCACGGGCAAGGACCTGCAGATGACGGGGTATCCGGGCAAGGTGCTGGAGCTGTCGTGGAGCCCCGACAGCCGCTGGTTGGCCACCGGCGGCGGCCGCGAGGTGTGCATCTGGCACTGTGGCGGAAAGGGGCCGAAGGGCACGACGCCCCTGGTCGTGTCCGGTCATCGCGACCGGGTGTCGGCGGTCGCGTTTCACCCCGACGGCCGTCTGCTGGCCTCAGGAAGCGACGATGGCCAGGTGCGGATGTGGCGTGTCGATGGGGCCGACCGTTGCGCACCCGCCGGTGCGCTTGATCTCGGTGAGCCGGTGTCGCAGTTGGTGTGGTCACCGGACGGCCGCGACGTGCTCGTCGGCGGTGCGCGTGGCGCCGTGTGGCTCGTCCACCCAGGGTGATCCGGCACGCAACATCCGCAGGCCGTTCAGGGTGACGACGACTGTGATACCCGTGTCGGCCAGCACCGCCAACCACAACGAGGGCTCACCCTGCAGTGTCGTCGCGAAAAACACCAGCTTGACCGCCAGCGCACCGAGAATGTTCATCCGGATGGTGCGCAGCGTCCGTCTCGCGTGTGACGTCAGCCAGGGCACCAGGCGGAGGTCCGTGCCGACAATCACGATGTCGGCCGTTTCAAGCGCCGCATCGGTCGCGCGGGCCCCGATGGCGATTCCCACTGAGGCCTCGGCCATGGCCGGGACGTCGTTGATGCCGTCGCCCACAAAGGCCACGGCACCCTCGCGCGCCTGCGCCGTGATCGCGGCCTGTTTGGCCAAGGGCAACAACCCCCCGCGAGCATCAGCGATGCCTGCCGCTGCAGCCATCGCACTGACCGCATGGGGTTGATCGCCTGAGAGGAGACTGACGGCATGGCCCTGTGCCCGCAGGGCGGTGACGGTGGCCGCAGCCTCGGGACGCAGGACGTCACGCATGCCGAACAACGCCCAGATTGCCTGCCCGTCTCCGCAAGCCACCACACTGAGGCCGCGACCTTCCATCGCGCGGACGTGTGTGAGGACCTCGGCTGTGAGCGCCTGCGTCGGGGCGCCCTTGATGGCACCGACCCACAAACCGCGCACGTCGTCCACCTGGATGCCGACGCCAGGTGTGGTCGATACGTCGCCCAGGTGGGTGGCTCGTGCACCGCGCTGGGCGGCGTAGTGCAGCAACGCATGTCCGACGGGGTGCTCCGAGTGGGCTTCGACCGAGGCCACCATGGCCAAGGTGGTCTCGGCCGGATAGGGGGCAAGGAACACCTGTGCCTCGATTGACGGCGTGCCTCGTGTGAGCACGCCGGTCTTGTCGAACGCGATGGCGCGCAGATGGGCGACCTGTTCGAGATGTTCTCCACCCCTGACGTGTACACCCCGTCGCGAGGCGGCTTCAAGGGCCGCGACGATGGTTACCGGTGTGGCTACGACAAACGCGCACGGACACGAGATCAGGATGATGGCCAGTGCGCGATGCAACGCGTCGTCCCATGGCACGGCGAACACCAGCGGCGCGGCGACGGCCATCGACAGCGCCAGCCCGAGCACGGTCGGCGTGTAGACACGAGTAAACCGCGTAATCCATTGTTCGGTTCGGGTGCGGCCTTCACGGGTGTCGGCCGCCGCGCGCAGGACGCGAGCAAGCGTGCTGTCTTCCGGTGTGACGTCGGCGCGCACGCGCAAGACGCCCGCACCGTTGATCGAACCGGCATGCACCTGGTCGCCGGCCCGCTTGGACACGCCGATGTGTTCACCGGTGTGGCTGGCTTCGTCCACCGTCGACACGCCGCCTTGCACCGTCGCATCCACGGGGATACGCGCGCCCGGCTGAATCCACAACTCGCTGCCGCGTGTGATGACGGCGTCATGCTGGTGGCAACCACACGTGTCCTGGTGCTGCAACAGGCCGGCGACGCTGGCGCGGGCACGAGCCGAGTTCCACGCTTCCAGCCAGGCGGCGACGACAAACAACGTCGCGACGGCCGCGCCCTCGGCCAGTTCTCCCAGCCAAACGGCGCCAATGGCCGCAACGACTACGAGCACGTGCATGTCGAGGACTCGGCGCTTCAGTGAACGGGCCGCTCGCGGCAGAATCGAGACGCCGGCTGCCGCCAACGCCAGCGCGTACGCCGTGACGCTGACGACGGCGCTGCCGTCGTGGTCAACCTCGGTGACCAACGCCAGCCACTGGCCTGACTCGATCACCTGGGCGGCCAGCCCGATGGTCAGAGACACCAGAGCCACCGCACCGGCAAACCATGTGCGCCGATCGATATCGAGCGGCGTTGTCGCCGTCTGACCCGCCGTAACCAGCCTCAGGCCGGCGTGTTGGGCCGCCGTGTGCGCGTGCCCGACAGCCTCGGCGGACGTGGCATGAAAGGACACTGTGGCCCGGGCAAGGTCGACACGAACGTCGCGGATGCCCCTACAGCGGCCCAGTGCGTCTTCGAGCACTCGTGCTTCATGCGCACAATGGAGGCCGACAACGCCAAGCCTGGTCTGCTCTGCCATGTGGGGAAGTTTTGGCGACTTTGCCCGCCCTATTGATTGGAATCCCACCAGTGTGCCGAATCGCACCGGCAGTGGGTGTGGGATGCGGGTGAATGGGAGGCGGGGTCGCCGTCGGCCGGGCAAAAACGGCGCTTCGTACGGCGGCCGTCGGGCTTCGTTGGAAACTCCTGGTCGGGCAGCAGGTGTTCATCGAGAATATCGGCCGTGATCACTATCCTCGGTCGGGGACATTGCGGATGGCGGCGCTTGGGGGTGTGCGCCCTGTGCCTGACCACATGGCTCGCGGCACTGACCATTGGCGCGCAGGCGCAGCAGCAGACGACCAAGGCTTCCGCCGAGCGCCACAGGGGGCACCACCACGAGGCGCCGCATGGGGGGACGCTGGTGGAAATCGGCGACCACTTTGCGTTCCTTGAGTTCGTGCACGATTCGGAGGCAGGCTCACTGACGCTTTATGTGCTGGACGGCAGCGCGGAGAAGGCGGTGCGGATCACCCAACCGTCCGTCATGTTCATGCTCGCCGGCCCGGGCGCAGCGGCCACACCGCTCGAACTGAAGGCGCGTGCTCGGGCGATTACGGGCGAAACCGTCGGGGATACCTCAGAGTTTGTGGCGATCTCCGACTTGCTCAAGGGACTCAGGGCCGGCCGCGGCACAGTGGTCCAGCTGTCAATCAAGGGACAAACGCTCAAGGACCTCGCGGTGAAGTGGCCGGACGACGAGCACCAGTGAGGCGGCTGGCGCGCCCCGCCGCCTCGGTGGTCGCGGCGGCCCTGATCGCGGTTGCCGCCCTCGAGGCGCGATGGGAATCTCCGGCTCTTCAGACCAGCGACCGGATTCCGATCGATCCGCGCATCACGGTCCGGACATTACCCAACGGGTTGCGCACCTACGTTCGCGCTAACAAGCGCCCCCCAGGCCGCGCGGAATTGCGCGCAGCCTGTGCCTGCGCACTGTTTTTGATGAGTGGTCGATTCAGCGTGGTGAGTGGGCACTGCGGACCCGCAACACCAGTCGCGCCGGGGTTACCATGGCGCCGATGCGCCTGATGATCTGCCTTGTGGCGGGACTCCTGATGTCGCTGGCCGTGTTGCCCGCGCAGCAGCGCCCGGCGTGGGAGCCGCCGTCGCCGCGGATTAGTCCGGCGGGGTTGTTGATCCTCGACTGGATGCGGCTCGGCAGTTTTGACTACAACCCGCTCGACTGGGACACCCCGACCCCCAAACGCGCCGGTGGCCTCGTGCCGCCATACATCCGCAAACTCGACGGTGCACCGGTTGAGATCGTCGGCAACATTCTGCCGCTTGATTTTGATGGGGGCGGATCCTACGAGTTCATTCTCAACGCCACAGTGGATGCCTGCGGCTTTGGCGGTGTCCCCCGCATCAACGAGTGGATACACGTCCAGATGAAACCCAGAGAAAAGACCCGCCCGCTGAAACCCGGCCACGAAGTCCTCGTGCGGGGGGTGTTCAGGGTCCGGGAGGTCGTCGACCGTGACCGGCTGACCGGCCTCTATGCCATGGTTGCCGACAGTGTGACGGCGCGGCCATAGCGACCGTTCATTGAGAAAAACGGCAGGTTTGTTGAAAATCGATACCGGCCGTTGCTCGGCCACGGACAATGGTGCTTGTGACACATCGCACATTGCGGGTCCTGCTGGCCACTGCGGTCATGGCGCTGATTCCGAACCTGCTCCTGGCGCAGACGGCAGCCGGCAGGACCACAACTCGGGACCACAAAGGCCACCACCACGAAGCGCCGCACGGCGGCACGTTGGTGGAAGTGGGCGACCACTTCGCGTTCCTCGAGTTCGTGCACGATGCAGACGCCGGCACGCTGACCCTGTACGTGCTGGACGGCAGCGCCGAAAAGGCCGTGCGCGTGACGCACACCTCCGTGACGTTCATGCTGAACCGTCAGGGCGCGCCGGCTGTCCCCATTGAGCTCAAGGCACGAGCCCGGGCCATCACCGGCGAGACCGTCGGCGATACCTCGGAATTCGTTGGGTCCGCCGACGTTCTCAAGGCCGTCAAGGGTGGCAGTGGCCGGGTGGTCCACCTCACCATCAAGGGACAGACGATCAAGGACCTGGCGGTCACGTGGCCGGTCGGCGACCGTCCCTGATCCACGCAGCGGCGGCGAGGCGCGGCGGTAATCGCGCAGGTCAGCGTACGATCGCTGGTGCCGACACGGGCGCGGAGGGTCAACGGCGCATCCTGCGTGGCCCCGGATGTGACTGACTGCACCCGTCCGTCGACAACCGCGACGGTCTCAAGGTCGGCATCGAGCAACACACTCGTGATGCGGTCGTCCGCATGCCGCGTCTCCACGACGAACGCGGCATCCACAGGCTTGAACACCTCCAGAACGCCGAGCCCTGGTTCCTCGATCCACGCGTAGTGCCACAACCGTCCGCCGGATCGCCAGCCGACAATGATCGCGCCGGCGGGGTCTTCGGCAAATCTCGCGGAGACACCCACACCGTCACCGTCGCTGATGTGCAAGGCGTACGTGGTGATCCGTTTGGGCAATTCCTCCGGCGGCATGCCCTCGGTGTTGGTCCCGACGGCCTTGACCATGTCCTGCAAGTGCAGAGGCCGGTAGTAGTTCTGCTGCGCGTCAGCCGACGCCGGCAGCAGCATCGCCGCCAGGGCGAACGTGGCGAATGCACCGGATCGCATACCGATGACTATATTCCCGGAACCGTATAATCCTGGCATGCGATTCCTGCTGCTCCTGTGTGTCCTCGTTGGTGTTGCGACGGTTGCCGCCCAGCAGACTGACCCCATGACTGAACGCGCCAGACGCCTGCTCCGCGACACCCCGGTGTTCGACGGTCACAACGACTACCCATGGCAGATCCGGGAACTCGCCAAAGGTGATCTGACACTGTTCCCGCTGACGGCCGCACAACCGAAGCTCCACACCGACTTTGCCCGGCTCGCCCGTGGCGGCGTCGGCGCCCAGTTCTGGTCCGTGTACGTGCCGTCGACGATGCAGGGCCAGACGGCGGTGACGGCGACGCTCGAACAAATCGACGTGGTGCATCGCATGATCGCCGCGTGGCCGACGCGACTCGAACTCGCGGTGTCTGCTGCCGACGTCGAGCGTATTCAGAAGGCCGGGCGGATCGCATCGCTCATCGGCATTGAGGGCGGTCACTCGATCGATTCGTCGCTCGGCACGCTCCGCATGATGTACCGCCTGGGCGCACGGTACATGACGCTCACGCACAACCACAACACGCCGTGGGCCGACTCAGCCGCGGAGCCACCGGCGCACGGAGGCCTCACGGCCTTCGGTGAAGACGTCATTCGCGAGATGAACCGACTCGGAATGCTGGTGGACCTCAGTCACGTGTCGCCGGACACGATGGCCGACGCCCTGCGTGTCTCCACCGCGCCGGTGATCTTCTCGCACTCCAACGCCAAGGCCGTCACCAATGTGCCGCGCAACGTGCCGGATGAGATCCTGACGCAGCTCAAGGCCAACGGCGGCGTCATCATGGTCACGTTTGTGCCCGGCTTCCTCTCACAGGAGGTGGCCGCATTCAACGCCATCCCCGCCGACCAGCGCGCCGGCAGAGAGGCACCGCGGGCCACCCTGATCGACGTGGCCGATCACATCGATCACATCCGAAAGGTGACAGGCATCGACCACATCGGGATCGGTGGCGACTTCGATGGCATCACACAGGTCGTGCTGGGCCTCGAAGATGTCTCGACGTACCCGGAGTTGATTGTCGAACTGCTGCGACGCGGGTATTCAGATGACGATATCCGCAAGATCACAGGGAGAAATATCCTCCGCGCCCTGAAGGGCGCCGAGGCTGTCGCACGCCGATAAACACAAGAGCCACGGAGAGTTCACAGGCGCGGAGGCACGGAGTATTTTCTTTGGGTCTGCTCTTCGAGAAGGTCCCCACGTCCTCCGTGGCCCGGATCCCCGTGGTGCCCCCACCCAAATAGTCCTCCGCGCCTCCGTGCCTCCCTGTGAACGTGTTTAGAAGAACTTCACCGAATACGTGATCTTCACGCCGCGCCCCATCTCGGCGGCAAGGTCCTTGATGAAGGACGTGTGCAGCCGGTAGGTTTCGTTCGTGAGGTTGTAGGCCTTGAAGGCGACAACGTGTGTGGCGTGACCGCGGGCGAGCAGATACGACGCCCCCAGGTTGATCACCGTCGAGCCGGGCGTTGAGGTTTCATCGCCGAACACGTTGTTCTGTGCCGCGGTGAACACAAATTCCGGCCCGAACTTGATGCCGCCGATCGGCACGTCCACTTCAAGCCGTGCCGACAACGCCGGGATGCGCGGCAGAAACTGACTCGTCTCGGTCGACCGGGCACGCACATAGCTCGCGCCACCGTGCAGGTGCAGACGCGGGTGCAGATCGAGGCTGCCCGACGCGTCAAAGCCGATGAAGCGGGCATCCACCTGTTCGAACGTGGCCTCGCGCAGTCCGTCGATCTCCTCGTCGTGCACATCAAGGAACACGAAGTTCCGAATGTTGTACGCGAACAGGTTCAACTCGCCCTGCGCCTTCTGGTGCCGGCTGCGGAAGCTGACATCCACACCGAGCGTGCGTTCGGTTTCCAGATCCGGATTGCCGATCTCGAACGCCAGGTTGCCGACGTGGGGGCCGAAGTTGTAGAGCTCCTCGAGCGCGGGCGCGCGCGACGCTCCGCTCAGATTCACCACGAATGCGCCCATGGTGCCCAGGTTCCGGTGCAGGCCCAGCGAACCCGACAACGACGTGAAGGCACGGTCGCGGACCGCTGGCGCCTCGTCGCCATGGTCGTCGTGGTCATCATGGTCGTCGTGGTCGTCATCGTGGTCCCCTTCGGGACGCGCACTGACGTCGTAGGAGGTGCGCTCAATGCGGCCACCAAACTGCAGACGGAAGCGCCCGAAGTCCATCTCCTCGTACACGAAGCCCGCGAGCGCATTCTGCAACGTCGCCGGCGCCAACGCTTCCGCTCCGCGCGCCTCGAAGTCGCGACGGAACCATTCCGCACCCATGCGGCCGGTCAGGCGTCCACGACGCTTCTGTTCGAGCTCGGCGCGGAGCGTGGTGGTGTTGTTGCGGAACTCGGTGCCGACCTCCTCGATGCCGTCTTCGATTTCGAGTTCGTCGTGCCCGTAGTTCGTGTACGCAAACGTCAGCTTGACGATATCGAACAGGCTGTTGGTCAGATTGCGGGCGCCGAGATCGAATCTCAGATCGCGGCGCAACGATGCGATGTCCACATCAGCCGAATGTTCATCGTGGTCATCATCATGATCGTCATCGTCATGATCGTCGTCATGATCGTCGTCGTGGTGATGATGAAACAGGCCGGCGAACGGAATGCCGAACCGGCCGTCCTCAACCGTCACGCCCGCGCTGAAGAAGGCCTTCGTCCCGACGTAGCCGAACCCGACACGGCCTGTCTGCAGGCGGCTGGCCGAGTTCTCGATGGTCTCGTCCGGCGTCTTGTAGTCACCACTGCGGCGCGACCCGCCACCGGCCCAGATCGTCCAGCCACCCTTGCCGTACTGGATGCTGCCGTTGGCGCCGAACGACGCATCGGCGCTGCCGGCGTCAAACGTGAGACCGCCCAACGATCCGACAAACGGAGACACACGGAACGCGTCCTGCGGACTGACGGCGTTCACCACACCGCCAATCGCGTTGGATCCGAACAACAGCGTCGCAGGACCCTTCACCACTTCCAGTCGATCGAGTCCTGCGGCATCGATCGTGATGCCGTGGTCGCCGGACGTGCTTGACAGGTCACCCGTGCGGATGCCGTCCTGCATGATGAGCACGCGATCACCGTCGAACCCACGGATGATCGGCCGTCCGCTGCCCGGACCAAACGACCGCTTCGACACGCCCGGAGCTGCGGCCAGCGCGTCGGCCAGTGACGTCCCGATGTTCTTCGCCAGCTCAACACTGTCGAGGCTGGTAATCGCATTAAACGACTCAAACGTTGTCGCCGTGCCGGACGCACTGGCGGTGACCGTCACGTTCTCGTGCACGGTTTCGATCGACAGCGAGAACTCAACCGAGATGGTCTGCCCCGCCACGACCGTCACACTCTTGCGCGCCGCGGAAAAATGTTCCCGCTGCGCGATCACTTCAAACGTGCCCACCGGCACATTGGGAATCTCAAACGTCCCCGCCTCGGACGTCGTCGTTGTCCGACGCGCGCCGATGATGATGACGGTGGCGCCATGGACGGGCTGCCCCGACGCCTCAAACACAACCTTGCCGGTGACCGTGCCACCAGCGACCTGGGCAAACGCGGTCGAGGCCAACGCCACGACCATCAACGCGGCAACTGCCGCAAACCGCATACACCTTCGCATGAAAGATCTCCTCTGAACTCTGAATGGAGCCCACGGGCTTCAGCCCGTGGGACAGACACAAGGGCTAAAGCCCTTGTGCTCCGAATTGCGCTTGTGCCAGACGGCACCGAGTAGTCGGGCTCAGAGAGTCGCCGGAGGCGCGCGGGCGGAAAGGGCGCGCAGTGTGGCTGCGCGGGTGCCTGGATCGACGGACGCCGGCGGCACCACCTGCCGGACGTCTCGGAACAACGTGATCTGCGCCGGCCGGGCGGCCGTACGCATCGTGCGCAACCAGTGACAGACCTCACAGTGCGCGTTATCGCCGGGCTGACCAGTGCCAACCACCGGTCCGGATCCGTGGTCGGCACCATAATCAACGGCCCAGTGCGGGTCGTCGTTGAACTGGTGGGTCTCCCCGATCCACGGCAAGCCCAGCACGCCCAGAAGGGAGGCCAGCACGACAGTCGCGATTGCGCGTTGGGCTCGCATCCCCCAATTATAGCGGGGCTGGTGGACGGATGGGTAGCTGTGCAGGTGGGGCCTCACTGCGAATCTCCCGACGACCCGTAGATGTCCGGCACCTTCGAGCCCATGGCCCGCAGATACGCAGACAACTGCCCGCGATGATGGATGCTGTGGTTGTTCGTGAGCGAGAAATGCGACACGGCCGGCATCTGCATCATGCCGAAGAAGTCGACAATGCGCGTAAGGTCGTCCGGGGATGCGGCGGCGGGGTCAAACACAAACTTGCCATCGGGCCGATAGTCGCCCTGCTCCCGGTTTACGGCCGCCAGCACCTTCGAGGTGGTGGCCATCTCCCGTCGCATCCCCCCCCCACCATCTGCTCCGCCACAAATTTCGCCTGGTCACCGGTCATCGTCGTCCTCCTCAAGTTCGGAATGGTACCTCGTTACGCCAGCCGCCGGTTCACTTCCGCCCAGTTGATGACATTCCAGAAGGCGCCGACATAATCCGCACGGCGGTTCTGATACTTCAGGTAATACGCGTGCTCCCAGACGTCGAGACCGAAGATGGGCGTGCGCCCTTCCGCAAACGGCGTGTCCTGGTTGGCGGTGCTGTGGACGATGAGCGTGCCGTTGTCGTTGCTGAGCCAGGCCCAGCCGCTGCCGAAGCGCGTGGTCGCGGCCTGATTGAAGAGTTCGCGGAACGTGTCGAAGCTGCCGAAGGCACCGGTAATTGCCGCCGCGATGGCGCCCGTCGGCGCCCCACCGGCGTTGGGGGCCATCAACGTCCAGAACTGCACGTGGTTGTAATGACCACCGCCGTGATTACGGATGGCGGTCCGGATGTCGTCCGGCACCGCGTTGAGATTGCGCAACATCTCCTCCAGCGGGCGCTTGGCCACATCAGGGTGTTTCGCAAGCGCCGTATTCGCGCCGGTGACATACGCCTGATGATGTCGCTGGTGATGAATCGTCATCGTCTGCGCATCGATGTGGGGCTCGAGCGCAGCCACCGAATACGGCAGCGCGGGCAGACTGAAGGGGCCTGACGCGGCCTGCGGCGCCGCGGCGCTGAGCTTCGGGTTGAGGGCCACGGCCAGGGCCGTGCCTCCGGCCAGCGACAAGAGTTCTCGGCGTGTGAGCATGGGTCTACTCTAGTGCTCGGGTGCACAACTGCACAAGTGCACCGTAGAATGTCCTCGTGCTCGTCAACTGCGCTGCATACAGGAACGGTCAACGTGTCGCCGACATTGGGGTCAGCGACATCAGGGCGCACTTGCGCGAGCCGGGTGGATTTGTGTGGGTGGCCGTCAAGGATCCCGACCCGGCTGAGCTGAGCCAGCTGCAGGCGGAGTTTGACCTCCACGAACTCGCCGTGGAAGACGCCCGGCATGGCCATCAGCGCCCCAAAATCGAGGAGTACGGATCTTCCCTCTTTGTCGTCCTGCATCTGGTGGAACCACGCGGTGACGAGCTCACGGTCGCAGAGGTCGCCATCTTTGTCGGTCCGCAATACATCGTCTCCGTCAGAAGCAATGCGGAAGTTGGCTTCACCGACGTGCGGCGCCGCTGTGAACACGAGCCCGGGCTGCTCTGCCATGGTCCCGCGTACGTGCTGTACGCGCTCATGGACGCGGTCGTCGACCGGTACTTCCCGCTGATCGACACACTCACGCGCGAGATCGAGGACATCGAAGAACGGATCTTCGCAAGCCAGACGACGCGCGAAACCATTGAGGCGTTGTATTCATTCAAGCAGCGCCTGATGGTGCTCGACCACGCGATTTCGCCGCTGATCGAGGTCACAAGCAAATTGCATGGCGGCCGCGTCCCCCCGATCTGTGCGGGCCTCAACGACTACTTCCGGGACGTCTACGACCATCTGATCCGTCTCGACCAGGCCACCGACAACCTGCGCGACATGGTCAGCACGGCACTGTCGGTCAACCTGTCGCTCATCACGCTGCAGGAAAGCGAAGTCACCAAGCGCCTCGCCGCCTACGCCGCGCTGGTCGCCGTGCCGACAATGATCGCGGGGATCTACGGGATGAACTTCACCCACATGCCGGAACTCGACTGGCGGTTCGGCTATCCGGCGGCGGTGGGCGTGATGGTGGCCATAGACGGATATCTGGTCTATCGCTTCAGAAAAGCGGGATGGTTGTGAGTCAGTGCTGAGTGCTCGGTGCTCAGTGCTGGGTGCCGGTGCTCAGTGCCAAGGTGCCACGTGCTCGGTGCGCGCTGCCCGGCCTCCGGTCGGGCGCACTCGGCACTCAGCACAAGGCACACAGCACGAGCACTGAGCACCCAGCACCGTGCACTCAGCACTACTCTGGCCGTTCGTACCCTTTCCTCGCCCTGACCGCGTATGACCCTGGTCGCATGACCGAGACCTTGACCTCATGCCACCCTGGCGTGTCCACGCCCTTTGGGATGTAGCGGAGCACGTAGGCGGAGCGGAAGTCTTCGATGATCTTCGCGAACGCCTCGGCGCGGTTGGACAAGTGATGAATCGACCCGCCGGAGACCTGCACGGCATCAAACAGCGCGTCCTGACTCTCGCGCCATCGTCGATCTTCACGCTCGCGCATCCGATTGCCGTCTGTTTGCGGTCCTGCCGGCGATCCTGAGATGACCGCGTGCAGGACGGCGTCGGCCTTGCCGGCGATGGATGGCAACTGGCGGCCATCCAGCATGCTCCAGGCGTCGTCGCCCTCGGTGAAGACCACGACGAGGTGGCGCCGCTCGGGTTCGCCGGGCCTGACGAGGGCGAGAAAGATGGTGTCGTGAAGCGCCGTGACCTTCACGGCGTCCGGCCGCGACAGCGCAGGGAGCGGGTCGTGGGCCGGCCGCATCGACATCACCTCACGCGCCTCCCTGAAGATGCCCAGCCAGCGCCAGCGATCCTCGGCGCGCAGCAGTCGCTGCATGCCGACCGCCGATCGGAGGAACTCGCCGAAGTCGTTGCGTGCGCTGGTCGAGAAGTCGAGCACGATGGTGAGATCGAGGGGCATCGTGCCCTGGGTGACCGAATCGATCTCCTGCACGACGCCGGTGTCGGCCAGGCGGAAGTCCGCCGCCGCGAGACCGACGACCGGGTTGCGGCCGCGCATGACGGTGGCGTCGATAGCGACGAGGTTAGCGGTGGCGCGGAAGACGGCTTATTGAGTGGCCGCCTGAAGTTCAGGCGGCCCTACGTACCCAGGCGGCCCTGCGGACACGACGACCGCACCCACGATGAAGAGCGCGGCCCATCGGAGCCGGATCATCGCGCCTCCCGCATCTGGCGCGTGTAGTGCCCGGCCCGGCGGGCATCACCTTCGACCATGAGCAACCAGAGATCCTTCCATGCGTGATTGTGCTGATCGCGCATCGCGCGTTCGAGCACCCGCGCGGCTTCGAGGCGCTGACCCGCCGTCATCAACTCGGCGGCAAGCAGGGTATTGAGGTTGGGCGAGGTGTCGTAGCGGGCGTGCGCTGCCTTGTAGGCCGCCAGTGCATCGGCGGGTCGGTTGGCGTGATGAAAGATCCAGCCTCGAAAGTAGTCGGCGGCCGCGAGATGAATGCGATCGGAGGTCGCGGCGCTCGCGCGGTCGAGCCACCGGAGTGCCGTGTCCCAGTCACGGCGCAACATGCGGAGCTGCCCGATGCGTAAGACCACCTCACCTTCCATCCCCGGTTCCGCGAGCAGCGCCTCAAACTCGCGTTCCACCTCGTTGAAGGGTCCGCTGTTCATCGCACGGGCGGCGGTCTCGAGATGGCGAATGACATCATGCCGGCCCGCGACCTACGGCCCCAGCCCACTTCGACCGATATTGAAGCGCTGGGTGGCGTCCGTCAACGCGGCCGCTCGCGTCACGATCTCGGCCAGTCGCAGCCGCGGATGAGTGCCGATTCTCCCGCGAGCCTCCTTCAAGTGGCCGTTCCAGACCTCCTCGCGCACGGCGAGACGCCAGCGAGGTGGCGGCGTGGCGCTCGAACCGTAGATGACTCCGCGAGCCCCCTGAAGCGCGTTCCACTCGCCGGCTTCCTGCAGGAGCGCAATGGACGCCAGCCACCACCATGGTTCCCACGGCCCGACGGGGCCCGACGTCGGCATCTGGTCACACGCCCACGCCACAATCGGTGCGTTGAAGTTCTGATGATCAAACGGCGGTGACTCCGAGCGTTGTGGCGCGTTCGGGTCAGGTGTGATGGTGAATGCGTTCCCCAGACTCCTGCCGTCGCACGCGCTCGGCACGCTGCTGAGGCGTCGTGGACTTCACGTCAGCAGGGCCAATCCACGCCTCAAGGGCCGTAATGGCCGTGGCGACTTCGAAGCCCCCAAACGGCTTCGCGTCCACGGCGTTGGCGTGCTCCCCCCTGGCGTACAGATCCAGCGCCTCGGTCACACGCATCCGCTGCGCGCCCGCGCCGGCCGTCGACACGATCGCCCACACGCCGACCGCGGCCACCGCCCAGACCCACCGCCGCTGTAGCTGCATACCCTCAGCTATTAGACATCAGCACGTGTCGATCGGCCGTCGTTCACCGACCCGCCCATCCGCTATGCTTGGGCATGGCCGATTTCCACTTCCGCAAGGTGTTCCTGCTGTTCATGGTGGGAGCCCTGACGATTGGCTTGCTCTTCGTCCTGCGCGGCTTTCTGCTGACGATTCTCGTGTCGGCATTGATGGCGGGGCTGGTGTATCCCGTCCATGCACGGCTGACTCAGAAGCTCGGCGACCGACCGCACCTGGCCGCGAGCATCACGCTGCTGCTGATGTTCGTGCTCATCGTCGGCCCCCTGCTCGGTATCGTCAGTCTTGTGGTCAGTCAGGCGGCCTCGATCACCGAGAACATCCGGCCGGTGGTCGAACGCACGATCAGCGAACCGACGTATCTGGACCGCGTGTTGCGGGACCTTCCCGGGTATGAATTCGTCGCTCCCTACCGGGAGCAGATTCTGACGACGGCCGGCAATGTGGTGAAGTCGATCGGCGGCTTCCTGGTGTCGTCGCTGTCGACCACAACCCGCAGCACGGTGTCGTTCCTGTTCCACTTCATCATCGCGCTCTACACGATGTTCTTCCTGTTGCTGGATGGCACGAGCATGTTGCGGGCGGTGCTGGATCACCTGCCGCTGCACGCCGACGAGAAGGACCTGCTGACGGACCGTTTTGTGTCGGTGACACGCGCCACCATCAAGGGCACGATCATCATCGGCATCATTCAGGGCGCGATGGCGGGCCTCGCGTTCTGGGTGGTCGGCATTCCGAACGCGGCGTTCTGGACGGTCGTCATGGCGGTGCTGTCGATCCTGCCGCTCATCGGCTCAGCCCTCATCTGGGTGCCGGCGTGCATCATTCTGTTCGCGTCTGGTGCGGTCACCAAGGCGATTCTGCTCGCCACCTTCTGCGCGCTCATCGTCGGTTCCGTCGACAACGTGCTTCGCCCTCGACTCGTCGGGCACGACACGAAGATGCACGACATCGTGATTCTGTTTTCGACGCTCGGTGGACTCGCGGTCATCGGACCACTCGGCTTCATCCTTGGTCCCGTGCTCGCCGGCCTCTTCGTCACCGGCTGGCAGATCTTCGGCATGGCCTACCGCGACGAACTCATCGACGGCGCGCCGCGGATCATCACATCAGAGAACGAGCAGTGCTGAGTGCTCGGTGCTGAGTGCTCGGTGCCTGTGCTCAGTGCCAGGCGCTGAGTGCTTTATGCACCCAGTACCAAGCACCCGGCACCGAGCACTCAGCACCGAGCACCCAGCACTTACTTCGTGATTGTGAGTCCAGTCACGACAACGTCCATGTTGTGACCGATGCGGAGGCCGACGATGCCGTTGGTGGAGGCGAGTTTGCCGGCGCCGACGACTTCCGTAATGGGGTAGGTGGCGACGTCGGTGCCGTTGATGTTGCAGGTGACGTTGCCGCCGCGCACGCTGATGGAGATGTCCTGCGTGACGGTGCCCTCAGGCCCGGCCTTGCGGATCGCGTCGTTGGCGGTGCCGCGGTTGCCGCCCAGGCGGAAGACGCCGTTGGTGCCGTCGGATGCGAAGCCGCGCATGATGAACGTGCCATTGCCGTAGGCCGAGCAGTAGAGCAGGTTCGCCTTCGGCGTGTCGAGATCCTTGCCGCCGATGAACAGGCCGTAGGGATGCGGGTGGTTGCTGTGCTTGAGGTGATTGGATTCGGCGAATGAGGCCTTCACCGTGAAGTCGCCGCTGGCGACGTGGGCGGTGTTCCAGTAGATGTTGTTCGGCCCGGCATTAATCGTGATGGCCGAACCGTCGGCCACGAACTTCGAGTCATTGATCGACCGCCCCTGTTTGAGGGAGCCGGCATCAATCACGTTCCCCAGCCACCCGGCACCGGTGATGCCGCCGCCCGGCACCACACGATCGGGATCGCCCTGACGCGCATTCACACTGGACACGAACACTCCCACCGCGAGTGCGATTGTTGCTGCCGACACGAACCGTTTGACCTGACGCATACTCTGTCTCCTCCACCCGCACGGTGTGTGCTATTTGATTGCAATCTGATACACCTTCGGCCACTTCTTCCCGGTGACAAACATCCGCTTGCCGGCCGCGTCGTACGCGATCCCGTTGAGCACATCGGCGTCCGGCGTGCGCTGGTAGAGCGGCCAGAGGTTCGACAGATCGAGCCAGCCGGTGACCACGCCGGTTGACGGGTTGATGCGGGCGATGCGATCGGTGGTCCAGACGTTGGCCCAGATTTCGCCCTCCACCCATTCGAGTTCATTCAACTGCGACACGGGACGCCCGGCGTCCGTCACGGTCATGTTCCGCAGCACCTTCTGTGTCTTCGGGTCGAGCCAGAACAGCTTCTCGCTGCCATCACTCATGACAAGGCCACCCTTCACGTCGTAGGCGATGCCCCACCCTTCGGTGGCGTACGTGAACGTCCGCTTCGGTGCGAAGGTCTTGCGGTCGTAGACAAATCCAATGTTGTGCTGCCAGGTCAGCTGGAGCAGTTCGTCGCCGACCAGCGCAAGACCTTCGGCGAAGTACTTCGCCTCCAACGCCCGGCGCTGCAACACCTTGCCGGTGGCAATCTCGACGCGACGCAGCGACGACTGCCCTTCCAGCCCGGTGCTCTCGTAGAACTCGCCGTCGACGTAGACCAGCCCCTGCGTGAACGCGCTCGGATCATGCGGGAACGTCTGCACCACGGTCACGCCCCGCACCGGCGCCGCCTGCCGCTGCGCCTGCATCGCCGGCATCACACACAGCCCCGCCACAAGGCCACACACCAGCACTCGCCTTCTCATGAGACGTTCAGCCTACCGGAATTTGCCCCGCCGTGCACGTGCAAGGCCGTGTGGACAAGACGTTCGCTTTCGTGCCACAAATGGGTGGCCATCTCGAGGTCACGCGCGGCCGGTGAGGGGTCGCGCATCTCGTGCCCGTCGAAGTACTGCCCGGTGACTTCGGACACATCAGGCCGGGTCGCCAGCGCCACCACCGGCGCAGCGCCCTCCGGCACGGAGATGAACGTCCGGCTCAACCAGTACTTGATGATCGGCTTTGCCCACGCCGGTGCGCCGGACCAGATATTGGTCGCCACCCGTCCCGGATGCACGCTGTTTGAGATCACGCGCCCGTCGGAAAGCCGGCGCGCCTGCTCGGAGGCAAACATCACGTTGGCCAGCTTCGACCGCGCGTACGCGCGGAGGATCCGGTATCCCCGCTCGAACCCAAGGTCGCCAAAGTCCATCGTGCCCTTGAAGTGCCGGCCGGACGCCACCGTGACGATACGGGCCGGTGCACTGTCAGAGAGCAGTGGCAGCAGCCGTTGCGTGAGCAGGAACGGCGCAAGGTGGTTTATCGCAAACGTGGCTTCGTAGCCATCCGGCGTGAGGGTCCGATTTGCAAACACACTGCCGGCGTTGTTGATCAGGACATGCAGCGCAGGAATATCGCGGAGGATGGCATCCGCAAGCTGAGCCACCGCCCTGAGTGACGAAAAATCACACACGTACGACTCCGGTCTGTGGCGTTCGTCAAACTTCACGCCACCCGGTCGGGCCTCGATCACCCCAAGGGCCATCGACACCTTCCCGGCATCGCGGCCGACGATGATGACGCGGGCGCCCTGGGAGGCGAGCACCGCCGCTGATTCCAGCCCGATGCCGGAGGTGCCGCCGGTGATGAGGACGGTTTTGTCGCGAATGGACCACATGGGAACCCACGGATTATGAGTCATAATCCGCCGCATGCGCCGAACCATCACCGCCCTCAGCGTGCTCCTGGCGTGCCTGATGCCTGCCACGGCATCCGCCACCTGGTCGATCATCGCCGTTGACCTCTCGACACGACGCGTGGTCATTGCGTCCGCCACCTGTGTGAATCAGCACGACATGTTCCTCATGGGCGTGCAGGCCGTCGTCGTGCCCGGCGTTGGCGTCGCTGCGTGTCAGGCGAGCGTGGATGGCACCAAACAGAACCAGATGCTGGTGTTTCGGGAGTTGCAGAAGGGCACCGACCCGAAACAGATCATCGAGCTGCTGAGTGTCGATCCGGCGTTCCAGTCACGACAGTTCGGCATTCTTGATTTGAAGGGACGGTCGGCCGGGCATTCGGGCCTGATCAACGGCTACGTCTCGCAGGACATCCAGGGGCGCGTACCGGGCACCGAGATCTACTATTCGATTCAGGGCAACATCCTGCGTCCGGGTCAGGTCGTGCCCAACGCGGAGGTCGCGTTCCTCAAGACCTCCGGCGCGATCACCGATCGGGTGATGGCAGCGATGGAGGCGGCTGACAACTCGGGGGGTGACGGCCGCTGCTCGTGCCCGCCACCGCCGGCGGATGGATCACGACCAGCGATCGCCTGCGACGGCAGGACGTCCTACGTCGCCTACATCCTGATGTCCGAGGCGAACGACACCAATGGGGACTCGCACAACAACGGCAAGTACGCGATGTACCTGACCGTCTCTCAGCCCGGCGAGAACCGCGGCACCGGCGCGATCCGCGAGGGCGAAAATCTGAATCCGGTGAAGACGCTGCGCATGCGCTACGACGTATGGCGCAAAGCGCAGCCGGCGACATTCAGGTAATCGGGAGCATACGTATGCGAATGCCACGACTCGCACTCACGCTTGCTCTCGTATTCACGGCCGTCGCGCTGATTCCCGCGCAAGCACCGCCGCCGCCTGGTGCGCAGGCCACCACCCAGCCACCCGCACAGCGCGGGGGCGCTGGTGGGCGTGGCCGTGGCGCAATGCAGATCATGACGCTCGCCGCGCCGTGGGCACCTGGTACGGAGATTCCGCTCAAGTACACCCAGGCCGGCGACGAAACTTCCCCCGCATTGAGCTGGACCAACGTGCCGGACACCGCCGGCAGTTTTGTGCTCATCGTCCACGACGTGTCCGCCCCGGTGAATCCCGGCACAGACGATGCGCTGCATTGGCTGGTGTGGAATATTCCTGCTGCGGCGCGGTCATTGCCGGAGGGTGTGCCGCAGGGACCAGAACTGCCGGATGGCACGAGGCAGATCAGTGTGACTGGTCCGAACTACCGTGGCCCGGCTGCTCCCGCGTCAGGTCCGCCGCACGTGTATCTGTTTGAGCTCTACGCACTCGACGGCATGCTCGACATTCCGGCGCTCGGCCCCGAAGGGGCGACCGTCGTGCAAACGCGCGCGGCCGTGGTGGCTGCGATGGCGGGCCGGGTTCGCGGCAAGGCCGTCACCGTGGGCACGTTCAGACGGAAGTAACTGGTTTCACAACGAGGCATGGAGGGCTGTGAGTCCTCACAGTACGTAGGGCCCGCTGGACTGCAGCGGGCCTCATCTGGCGCGCTCAAACCCAGCGCGCCCGACGCAAGCACTTGCGCGTCGAGCGCGGTAGCATGGGCCCGATGGTGAAAATATCAATCGTTCTCGCGCTGGGGCTGACACTGCTCGTGGTGCCGGCTGCTGAACAGGCCTCGCCGCCGCAGGATCAGTTCTGGGCGAACCTCAAAGCGCTGTGCGGCAAGGCCGCGGCCGGACTGCTGCGTCAGGCGCCGCCGGGCGATACGCAGATTGATCCAAAGGCGCGGCTGGTCGTGCATTTCTGGGAGTGTGGCGACACCGAGCTGCGGTTTCCGCTGCACGTCGATGACAACCGCTCGCGCACGTGGGTGTTCATCCGTCACGCCGACGGCCTCGAATTGCGCCACGACCATCGCCGCGCCGACGGCACTGAGGACTCCAACACCTGGTACGGCGCGACCACACTGGATGCCGGCAGCGCGACGCGTCAGGACTTCGTGACCGAACGGAACGGGATGTGGAGCGGGTGGCGCGTGGAGGTCACACCGGGACAGCGGTTCGCGTATGGCACCGCCCGCAACGGCGAGTGGCGGCACCACCTGGAGTTTGATCTCGCCGCGCCCATCCCGGTGCCGCCGCTGCACTGGGGACATGAGACACGCCCCTCGCAGCGAAAGACGCCAGGCGGAGACCGCTACTGAGAACACGTAGGGCTCGCTGAACTGCAGCGGGCCTCACCTGGCGCGCTCAAGCCCGGCGCGCCCTACGCAGACGCGTCTCGTTGTGAATTACTGATAGCCCCACGGTGCCGGCGGGGGATCGATCGGGCGCGACAGATCAAACGCCAGCCGCACCGAGTGCCCCATCGTTGGCCAGTGCACGCCGTAGTGGAACGTCTTGTCGTCCACGAAGTGCATGAACCAGAAGTTGTCCGAGCGCAGCGGGAGGATAGACGCGGTGTGCGCGTCGGCTTTGAAGATCTGCCGATTCGGGAGTCCCGGCAGCGGCGCGTCGCCGCCGTACTGCGAGATCTTGTCTTCGGTGCCGTCTTCGTGGCGATGGTCGTGTTTCAGGCGCAGGGTGTTGTCGGTCCAGGTCAGGATCCAGTTGCGCGAGCGGTCGTCGTCTTCGTGCAGGGCGATATGAATCCTGTCGTCTGAACACTCCCGGAAGTGCGCGACCAAGGCGCGGCCTTCGAGACCGGCGCGGTAATACTCCGTCGTGTCGTCCACACTGCCGGGGAACGCCTTGCCGCAATGTGACCGGAGGGTCGCCCAGAAGGCCTGCTGCTCGGCCGACGGTCCCACGATCGGCGGCGGCCCCTCCGGCTCGGCCGTGCAGGCGGTGCCGCCGAGGAGCACGGCAACAACAAGTGGCATCGCGGTGAGGCGCAGAAGGCGTCGGGAGCTGATCATGGCCAGAGTGTACACTGGCGTCGTGAGGCGCTTCGCAATCACCACGGGCCTCGTAATGGCGTTGACACTGGCGCTGGTCGCCGCGCCCCAGGTGCAGGTGCCGGCCGGCCAGATCAATGCGCTGAAGGACGAGTATCCGTTCGTGCGGTTCTCACAATTGATGCACCTGGAGGCGCCGCTGCCGCCGCGGCACGACCTCGGTTCGGCATCACGGCCGTCCGCGAAGGCGCCGCAGAGCCTGATTCCACAGGGCGCGCGAGCGTTCAACAACCGCAAGGTGTCGATTCGCGGCTACGTGGTGCCGGTTGACGTCGACCGGCAGGGCACACGTGAGTTCGTGCTGTCGTCGAACATCGACTCCTGCCACTTCGGCGTCATCGGCGGTCCCGAAGAGTGGGTGTACGTCACGATGGTATCAGGTCGCGCCATTCCCCACGTCGGCACCACACCGGTCACCGTGTTTGGCGTCCTCAGTGTCGGCGAGGACGTCCGCGACGGCGTCGTCGACAGTGTGTACCGGATGCGCGGCGAGCGCGTCGCGATCCACTGACGCCAACCGGCGATCATCGACGGCGATCAGCGACCCAGTTCGACGTTCAGTCCCAGCATCAGGAGTCGAGGCGCACCCGGACGGACGCCTGCAGGGTGACGTGAAACGACGTAGACCTGGTTCGTCAGATTCTGCACGCTGGCAAACAGCCGCGCGTTGGGCGTGAGTGTGTATTCGGCGGAGGCGCCGACGGCGAATGTCGCGTCCGTCGACCGCAGGTCCACCAGCGGACCGGCGCCGGCCACGGTGCGCATGCGGCTGATCGCGGTCGCGTCGACACGCGCGCGCCAGAGGCGGCCTTCGACATCCACGGCCGCATACAACTGGTGCTTCGGTGCATATGGCAGTTCATCACCGTTCGCCACGGTGCCCCAGGGTCCGTACTGACTCTGGAACGTGTTGCGGAACTCCGCGTCCGCAAAGGTGTAGGCCATACGGAACGGACGCCACCGCGCCGAGGCTTCAACACCAAGTACACGCGCGGCACCACCGTTGTAGATTTCGCCGGTACCGGTGCCGCCCGTAGACAGCATGTCCCGGCCGAGCAGATTGGAATAGTCGCTGAAGAACGTCACCACTTCCGCCTGCAGGGCGCTTCGCTGGAACCGCACGCCGGCTTCGTAGTTCACACTTTCCTCGGCTCTTGTCTCGCCAGGTGCGCCCGGTCCCGGCGGAGCAAAGCCCTTGTAGACCCCGCTGAACAACGTGACCGACGGACGAAGGCGATACGCCACTCCGGCGCCGGGGATGAGCACGTTCACGGACGTATCCACAACACCGATCACGGTCGTGCGAGCCGGGTCGGTGCGGGCGTAGTCGGTGCGACGCAAGTCGATAAGCTCGACACGGAGACCCGGTGTGAACGTCCAGCGACCGGCCGCGAGAGCGTTGGTCACAAATCCCGCGACAGCCTTCGCGCCCACGACCTGATTGGTCTGACTGCCGGGGGCACCGGCGCGCGTCAGCACCATCCGGCCCGCCACCATCTGATAGGCATCATCCTGCTGGAACCGATCTTCTTCGTCCTCGTGATACCGCAGTCCCAACTCAACGGAGTGCCGGACGCGGCCTGTCTCGAACCGTGCCCCGACAGTGGACTGCACGCCCGTGCCGAAGTAGCCGCGGTTGTTGTTGCGTACCACGAGGGCATTCGGCGCGCTGGCGCCTCCCTTGAGCACGCCCAGTTGCTGGGGGAACGCCGACGGCGTCGCCAGCACATTGGAGAGGCTCGCTCCCATCACATTTTCGAGTTTGTACCAGGCGCGTGAGAAGTTGTTCCGGTAGGCCACCGTCGTCACGTCCCACGTGGGACGCGCGAGGAAGTGGCGGATCTGGTACTGCTCGTGCGTCGATGTGAATTCATCCACCTGCGACCCTGCATAGCGCCGCCACGGCGACGCAGCGAAGTCCGCATCCGTGAGACCAAGATACGTCTCCTGCCCGGTCTGCGTGGTCCGGCCGATCTTGAATTCGAGTTCCTGAAACAGCGTGGCTGAGGGCGTGGTGTTGACCTTGAACTTCGCGAGATAGTCCGCGACATCCACGCCCGTGGACCCGCCACCATCGAGATCCTTGAAGCCATCGGTCCTGAACTGGAAGGTCTCGACCAGCCAGCCGGCGTTGGCGTACGTCTCACCGAGACTGGCGACAATTTTCCGGGTGTTGTCCGCGCCGCCAGTGACGTTCGCGCGCAACCGGAAATCGGTCGGAATCGATGTCGACACGTAATTGAGCACACCGCCGGTGGTGATTGGACCGGATTTGATCTGGCTTGACCCCTTGCGCACCTCGATCGCTTCCATGCGTCCTGGGGTCGGTGCGTAATACGCCGCCGGCGCTGAATACGGGGCCGGCGCAATCAGAATGCCGTCCTCCATCATCGTGATTTTGGCGCTTCGGTCGGTACCGGTTCCACGCATGCCGATGTTCGGACGCAGGCCGTATCCGTCTTCTTCCTGGATGTTGAGTCCGGGCACCTGACGCAGGATGCGATGGATATCTTCAGTCGTTGTCTGCAACCGCTGCAGTTCCGAGCGATCGATCAGGTGCGTGGATCCGGGGGCCCGCGTGAGTGCGGCGACATCGCCGACAACGTTCACCCGTTCGCGCACAATCTCGGCCATCACCACACCAAGCGGTGCCGCCACACCGGTGGGCGGCACGGTCACATCCAGTACAACCGGCGACAACCCGAGAGCGGTCACAGTGATCTCTTGGCGCCCGGCCGGCACGCCGGCCAGCGAGAATCGTCCTTCCGCATCGGTCCGCGCGGTCACCGACGTCGTCCCCGCCACGCGCACAGTCACGACCGCACCGGCCACCGGCCTGGCGGCCGCATCACGAACGGTGCCGGTCAGCTCACCGGATGACTGGGCAAAACTCCGGGGAGCGGCGCCGAGGAGCACTGCGCCCAGGACAGCAGCAGAAACGACGGAACGGAAACTTGAGACAGACACAGGCCCCCCGGGCAACGCTTGCGACCCCACGTCACAAGTGAGATAAGTCTCAAGAAGACTAAATCGGACCTATATGGTCGGTCAAGTGGGCGCTGACCAGCGGTGTTCAAACAGCCTCCGGCTTACCAGCGGAACAAACGTGTGACCTTCACAACCAACGCCCGCGTGTCGAGCGTCCGCGGGACCCGGGACGTGGCGTCGCTGGATCGCCCATCCGAATAGACCACAAAGATCTCGGAACCGGGTTGGTACTCCCACCGGAATCGGGCATTGGTGGTCATCGACCGGCTCGAGGTGCGGTACTGGACGAGCGACGAGATGAACATGCGCGGTGACAGCGTGAACGTCATGCGGGACCCGAGCACGTGGGAGTCCTCGTCGCCAAACGGCGTACGCACACGATTAAACGACAGGGACGGCTCGGCATAGAGTCGCGAAGAAAACGCGACTCGTCCCCGCCATGATGCCTCGGTGATCGAGCCCCCAAAAAAGCCGCCGTGTGTCACTGAAAGGAACCCCGAAAGGCGCCGCGAGGGCGAGAGCTCGTAACTCAGCTGCGTTTGCCGAAAGCGGTACCGGCCTGCCGGGACGTCGGCACCAAGGTTCGTCGTCTCGGTCAGATGCTCAGTGGCCTCGCTGACCTCGACCGACAGCCGTTCGGTGCTGTTGAACTCAAGACGGAAGGTCCCGGTGATCGTTCGCGACTCGAGGCTGCCCGCGGTGGTGGCGTATTGGTCGAACTCGCTCTCAAAAAACACCTTGCGGACGCCAGGGATATTGGCCGGACGCGGACTGAACCGGCCTTCGGCGTTGGTCCGTTTGTAGGCGCGTCGACGGAGAAACCCGACGGCCGGGTCGAAGTCGTTGCCCACGTACAGGTAGTCGCCTTCCAGCGCGTAGCGATCCGAGCTGTACCCAGCGCGAGCCTGGTAGCTGGACGCGTCACGCGTCGTGACACTGCGGTTCTCGGTTCGGGCCCAGTATCCGCTGGCGCTGAACTCGGTCGTGAGGTTCAGGGCGAGGTCCGCCCCGTAGGCATAACTGGTCCCCTCTTCGCCCAGTGCGGGCACGCCGCGCCTGGTGGCGATCACCCCGAGGCGACTCCGGCTCAGCAGGTCGCGGCTGACGCGCAGGACCGAGTAATCCGTTGGATGCGTCTCGACGACATCGGACGTCCCGGTGCGGACGTGCAGGGCGCCGACCTGAAATCCCGCGCTGCGTCCCTGGAACCGGCTGCCGACCACAATCGGGACCTGTTGCCCCTCGGCAATCCCGATTCGACGACTGTAGAACAGCACCGGCGCGTTTCCGCCGAAGCCCCAGCCCCCGCCCCCGCCGAAGCCCCCGCCCCCGCCACCGGAGTTGCCGAAACTGAAGTAGTCCTGCCCCTCGAGAAAGAACTCGCGCTTCTCGGGAAAAAACACACTGAAGCGCGTCAGGTTCACCTGCGCCTCGTCATCTTCGACTTGTGCGAAGTCGGTATTCACCGTCAGGTCGACGACCACGTTCGGCGACAGCCCCCACTTGATGTCGCCGCCGATGTCCCCGACCCCTCTGCCGGCAATCGGCGGGTCAGCGAGCCGGTTCGTCAGGCGCGACGCCGTCGCGTAGGGCTTGATGTCCAGATTGCGGAGGCCCCGTGGCGGCGTCAGCCCGACGAGGGTGCCGGCCCGCGATACGCTGGTGAGGCCGCGGCGACCCAGCGACTGCGGAATCGGGGTGAGGAACGAGAACTCGTTCTTCCAGCGTACAGCCCGTCTGAAATTGATGCCCCACATCGTGCCGTCTTCATCGAACCGCATCGAGCGGAATGGGAAGCGGAACTCCGCAATCCAGCCCCCCTCGAAGTCGGCCGTGCGCGCCTCCCAGATGCCATTCCAGTTGTTGTTGGGGGACTCGTTACCGAGTTGCCCGTCACTGAGGCCACCCTGCGCATTGGTGTAAAAGTAGTAGCCGTTGCGCCGGTCAAGAAAGGTATCGAACAACACCGCGAAGTGGTCGTTGTTGTAGAGATTGCGCGCGTCGCGCTGCATGTCGGTCATCACGCGACGCCCGGGCTCCGTCTCCCAGTTGCGGGCCGTGATGTAGACGTGTTGATCGTCAAAAAAGACCCAGACGTCGGTGCGTTCGCTGGCCGGACGGCCTTCGAGCGGTTCCTGCTGAATGAAGTCCGAGATGTGCCGGGTCGTGCTGTAGACCTCCTCGTCGAGCCTGCCATCCAGCACGATCGGACTGGTCAGCCGCGTCGCGCGAATCGCGGCGTCCCCGGACGCGTTACGACTGACCACCTCCGGCGCAGCCGGTGGCGGCGGAAGATCAGGGCGTGACATATCCTGCGCGGCAGCCGGCCCGGAGGCCAGCACGAAACCCATCAGAGCCAGGAACACTCGCATGATAACCGCCGGATTATATCCCGGTCGAGGTGAGCGACGCGCCGCCTGTCACCTACCGCACGATCGGACTCAGCGTCAGCTTCCACTCCACGGGGATTGTCTCGGGCCGATAGCAGACGGTGTCATCGCAGGCCTGGTATTCGATCGTCCCTTTCACCGTCAGCACTTCGCCGCGCGACGCGCGGGCCCGGACGTCGGGTGTGAGCGCGATCGTAATGTCCTGCGCCAGCAGGAACGGCGCCGAATAGACCTGCACCGTTTCGTTGAGCGGCTTGTAGTGATACGTCGTGGACGCGGAGAAGCGAAGGGCGTGGGACTGAAACGCCGAGTCCGCGTCGAGCGACAGGGCGATCGGGATGTAGCCTCTTTGCCCGGGCGCATAGACGTGCATCTTCGGCCCCGGCGTCACGCGAGTGAGCAGCGTCACCCGATGGCCTACTGCGGCGGTACGCCCCTGGCGATTGTCTACTGCACGCTGTGCGGCACGGTCATCCCGTACAAGAGCGTCGTCGGGGGTGTGGCACGCACGTTTGGGACGAGCGGCCTGTTGTACCGCTCGAACAAACTGATGTTCGATCGCGAATCCATGAGCCTCTGGTCGACGCTCGACGGCCGGCCGGCCATCGGCGCATTGGCCGGTGCCCCGCTGACTCTTGAGCCCGTGCCTGTCGTCACCACGACGTGGGGCGAGTGGCGGGCCCGGCACCCGGACACGACCGTCCTGTCGATCGACACGGGGCACGACCGTGACTACGCGGAAGGCGCGGCCTACCGGGAGTACTTCGACACCGATCGGCTGATGTTCCGGGTACCTAAGGTGGATACGCGCCTCAGGAACAAGGCTGAGGTGCTGGGTGTGCTTGTGCCCGCGATCGGTGGCGGCCGGCAGGCGGTCGCCTTCGACGCCGCGTTTCTTGCGCGCACCCGCATTCATCATCAAACGGTGGAGGGCCGGCACTTCGTCGTCCTCACGTCGCCGCGCGGCGCCAATCGCGTGTATGAGAACGGCACCGTGCGTATCGCGGCATGGGTGGATGACGCCACCGTACGCGATCAGACGGGGCGACGATGGCGGGTCACGGAGGAGGCGCTTGTGACCGAGGTACCGGACGGCGTCACGGCCCTGCCACGTGTAGCCGCGTTTCGGGCGTTCTGGTTCGGGTGGTACGCACAGTTTCCAGACACCGTGCTGGTCAAGTAGGCGCGGCCAGCGATCGGCTGTCGTATGCTACGCCCCATGCGCCGATACCTTCCTGTCGCTCTTGTGGCCGTGGCCGTCGCCTGCGGCACGCCCACGCCTGCTCCGTCCACCCACGCGCCGCCCGTCGAAGCAATCACACCCGCCAGTGTGCGCGAACACACCGAGCTCGAATGGGTGCTGAAGGCCGACAAGATGCGCCAGCAGCTGATCCCCACAATGCGCGCCCATGGCGTGAACCTGTGGATCATCATGAGCCGCGAAAACGCGGTGGACCCGGCGCTCGAGTTGTTTGGCGGAAGCGGGATCACCGGCTGGTACGGCCACCGCAACGCGTATCTCTTCTACGACCGTGGTGGAGACCCGGGCACGGCGCTGGAGACGACGGTGTACGGCACCCACTTGTCAGGGCATCTGCGACGGTTCTACGACACCGTGCAGAGTTATGGCGAACCCGGATTGAAGCCGCTGCTGCAGAAGTACGTCGAGGAGCGGAAGCCGGGACGCATCGCCATCAACCAGTCGCGCACGATCAGCATGGCCGATGGCCTCACCGCCGAACTGAAGTCGTACCTCATCGATGCCATTGGCCCCACGTACGCGGCCCGCACCGTCTCCTCGGAGCCCCTCCTGGTCGACTACGTCTCGATTCACACGCCGGAGGAAGATGTCGTGCAGGAACGGGCGGCGAAGGCCACGTACGAGATCCTGCAGCGGGCCTTCTCCAACGAGGTCATCACGCCTGGTACGACGACGCTGATGGATGTGCATTACTGGATCACGGCCGAGCGGAAGCGTCAGAACTTCGAGTTCAACTTCAACGCGAGCCTCGACCTGCAACGATTCGCCGAGGGCAAAGTCATCTCGCTTGACGACTCTGACGACCCGATCATCGAACGCGGCGATGTGCTGCACGTGGACTTCGGCGTGCGACTGGCCGGCATCGTGACCGACCAGCAGAAGATGGCCTACGTGCTCCGCCCAGGCGAAACAGAGGCGCCGACCGGCCTGATCAAGGCGTTTGCGGATTCGCAGCGTGCCGCAGAGATTCACGCGGCGGAGCTGGTTCCCGGACGAACGGGTATAGACATCAAGACACGCTCGGAGGCTGCGGCGAAAGCGGAAGGCATCGACCTCCTCGTGTACTCGCACGTGCAGGGCTACTGGGTGCACGACGCGGGCACGTGGACGGTCTTTGACTGGCCGGAACGTTACGGCGCCCATCCGCGCACACCTCTGCATCCGGGCGTCTGGTTCTCGCTCGAGTTCCGCACGCGCACAGCCGTGCCCGAGTGGAACAACCAGCTCGTCGCCATGCAGCGCGAGGAAGACATGATCGTTCCCGCCACGGGACCGGCGCGTTACACGGCGGGGCCACAAACGGAACTGTGGATCATCAAATGAAGACTGTGTTGAGTGCAGTGGTTGGGTTGCTTGTCGCGCTGGCGGGAACGGTTCCTGCGGCGCAACAGGCTGGAGTTCCAAACGACGTTCCCATCGGGTTGAGCTGGCGGAACGTCGGGCCTGGCGGTACGGGGACACGCATCGTGGACTTTGCGGTCGTCGAGCGCACACCACGCATCGTGTATGCGGCGACTGCGTCCAGCGGCGTGTGGAAGACCGTGAACGCCGGCACAACGTGGGAACCGCTGTTCCAGCACGAGCAGTCGATCGCGCTCGGCGGCATTACCGTCTCGCAGTCCAGCCCCGACATCGTCTGGGTCGCGACCGGCGAACCGAACATGCGGAACCTCAGGAGCTCCTCCTGGGGATCCGGCATCTACAAGAGTACCGACGCCGGCCGGACGTGGCGGCAGATGGGACTTGCCGACGCGCAGCACATGGGACGCGTGGTTGTGCACCCGACCAACCCGGATGTCGTGTTCGCGACCGTCCTCGGCTCGATGTGGCAGGACAATTCGCAGAAGAACGGAGTCCGGGGCCTCTACAAGACGACCGACGGCGGCGCGACATGGCGCAAGACCCTCTCCGCCGGCGAGAACGCCGGCATCGTGGATCTGGTGATGGATCCCACACAACCCAACACGCTCTACGCGGCGGCGTGGCACCGGCAGCGGCGCGACTGGAGCTACGTCAACGTGGGCGCTCAGAGCGGACTCTTCAAGTCCACGGACGGGGGTGAGACGTGGAACAAGTTGACCACCGGCATGCCGGCGACGCCCACAGGGCGCCCGGGTGTGGACGTGTGCCGCTCGCGGCCGTCCACGCTCTACGCCGTGGTCGAGGGCGCCGACGGCGGCGTGTATCGATCAATTGATGCCGGCGCCACCTGGACCCGCCGCAACACCATGTCCGCGTCATCCATGTACTACGGCCAGGTGCGGTGCGACCCGAACGATCCTGAGCGCGTGTATGTGCTGCAGACGCAGATGGCGATCTCCAGCGACGGTGGCGCGACGTTCACGACAAATATCCCCGGGCGCAGCGTGCACGTGGATCATCACGCGTTGTGGATCAATCCGGCTGATTCCGATCATCAGTGGCTCGGCAACGACGGCGGCATCTATCAGACCCGCGACCGGGGCGAGACCTGGCTCTTCCACGATCAGATGGCCGCCACGCAGTTCTACGCCGTCGCCGTCGACATGCGCGAACCCTTCTACTACGTCTGCGGCGGCACACAGGACAACAACTCGCTCTGCGGTCCCTCCGCCACCCGCAACACCGACGGCATCGTCAACGACGACTGGTACGTGACGACTGGTGGCGATGGATTCGCGTTGCAGATTGATCCCACCGACCCGTCGGTGGTCTACACCGAAGCGCAGTACGGAGCGCTCGTGCAGTTCAACCCATTCACGGGTCAGCGCCGGCGTATCACCCCACAACCGCCGCAGGGCCAGACGTATCGCTGGAACTGGAACTCGCCGATGCGTCTCTCGCCGCACGATCCGAACACGTTTTATTACGGCGGTCAGTTCCTGTTCCGCACCAGAGATCGGGGTGCCACATGGGACGTGGTGAGTCCGGATCTCACACGCCAGATCGCGATCGATCCGCAGTATCTGATCTCCCCCTACGGCACCCTGTTGTGGATTGACGAATCGCCGAGACGCCGCGGCTGGCTTGCGGTGGGGACAGACGATGGACTGATCCAGATCACCGAGGATGGCGGCGCGACGTGGCGACAGGCAGCACCGATCCCGGGCGTCCCTGAGCGTGCGCAAATCCGTCGCGTCTTCCACTCGGCACACGACGACCGCACGCTGTACGCGGCCGCATCGGCGCACGAAGACGACGACTTCAGGCCGATGGTGGCAAAGAGCACCGACCATGGCCGCACGTGGACCCGGATTGAGGCGAATCTCCCGGCCGGGCAGCCCGTGCTGTCGCTGGTGGAGGATCCCGTCAATCCTCGACTGCTCTTCGCAGGCACAATGTTCGGCATTTCCGCCACACTCGACGGAGGCACGCGTTGGTTTTCCCTGCGGCTGAATCTGCCGACGAACGCGGTGCACGACATGGTCATCCATCCGCGCGAGGGCGACCTCGTGATCGGCACACATGGTCGTGGGATGTGGCTGCTCGATTCAATCGCCGGGCTTCGAGGTCTGACGCCGGAGACGCTGGCCGGACCCGGCGCACTCTTCACGCCACGGCCTGCGTTTCAGTTGACGAGATTCGACCGCGGCCGCAATGCGTTCGGGTCGGCCTACTTCACCGCACCGAATCCGCCCGACGGCGTGTATCTCGACGTGTACCTCAATCCGTCAGGTACCGAGGTGCCCTCGATCGAGATTGCGGATTCGACCGGCCGTGTCGTGCGGCGCCTCGCGGCGCCAACCTCGCGAGGGCTTCAGCGGGTGATCTGGGACATGCGTGGCGACGCCTCTCCAGCGGCTCCAGGAGCGGCGCCTGCAGGCGGCCGTGGCCGAGGCGGCGCGTCCGCACTCGTCGCGCCCGGCACGTATGAAGCGCGCCTGACCATCGGCAGCGTCACGACCCGTGTGCCGGTGGTGATTCTGGCGGATCCGGGCCAGCAGCGCTAGAGGGGCCTGGTGGCTCGACGCAGGCGATCGTGGATGGCCGACCAGGCCGGTTCGTTCGGCGGCAGCGTCACGAGCAGAACCTCACACTGACTGGCGTCGGCCTCGTGCAACACCGCGTACAAGGCGCGCGCATAGGCGTCCGGCTCCGAGGGCATCGGCCAGAACCGTGTCACCGGCCACCTTCCGGACATGGCGGCGATCACGGGGATTGCCTCGGCAACGCCTCACGTCTACGGCAAGTCGGAGCGACCGGGCCGGAAGATCGGTCACGTGACACTGACCGACACCCCGGGTCAGACGGAGTCATTTGAACAGCGTCTGAACCGCCTGCTCGACGTGGCCGGCGTGCCCGACGTGAATTACAGCTTGACCGCGATGCCGTGAAACGTCCGGCCCTTGACGGTCAGTTCAACCACACGAGCCGTGAGTGCTGTCTGCCCCTTGAAGGCCTCGTGCGTCAATTCGAACTGAGACGTGTCGCCGACGGTTTCGCCCGTCAGCACATTCGCCTTGCCCGCCAGCGCCAATGTCTGACCGGCAACCGCGGCCGGTGTCTCGAACACCAGACTCATCGTCGGCTGAGCAATCCGAACCGCCTGCTCCGCGCCGCCATCAAGCACGTACGCCGTCAGTGTGCCTGCTTCGGCATCAAGCACAATCTCCAGGAATCCGAAGTGGTCTCCCAGTTCGACCAATACACCACCATGCGGCGCCACGTGGCCGTGCGCGTCGGTCACGGTGGGTGGCGTGGGTGGTGTGGGTGGTGTGGGTGGTGTGGGTTCGCTGCCGCACGCCGACAGAGCGGGCAACGCGGCAATCACCAGGGCGACGACGGTGTTCTTGAACTTCGGCACTTCGGCACCTCGCTGGCGCGCTCAAGTTCAGCGCGCCCTACATGAAGACCGGCGCGCTACAACCCAGCGCACCCTACGAAGACGGTACGTAGGGCCCGCTGAACTGCAGCGGGCCGTAACAGCACGCTCCGACCCAGCGCGCACTACGACAACGGAGTCAGGTTCGACGCAACGTCGGTGCGGTACGCCTTGAACGCGGGTACAAGTCCGGCGAGCGCGCCGAGGATGATCATGCCCACCGGCGTCATCCACAACGACGGATCACACTTGAATGCATCGAGCACCACACCGGTCTGCGCACGGACGATCACCATCGCCGCCGACAGGATGCCGCCGTACACGAGGTAGCCCAGCAACACGCCCAATGCCGTGATCGTCGTTGACTCCATGACAATCGCCGAGAACACGGTGCCGCGCCGCGCGCCGAGTGCGCGCAGGATGGCGAACTCGCGCCGGCGTTCGTTCATCGTGTTGTAGATGCTCGCCAGGATCGACCCGGCGGCCACCACCACAATCAGATACGCCACCATCGTCAGAATCCGGCTGACCCAGCCGATGCGCTCAAACAACTCCGCCATCACGCGGCCGATCGGCCACGCCAGCGTGGCGACCTTGCCCTGGTTGTTGATGGTGTTGCTCAGCAGAAACCCAGCCTGCGGATTACGCAACTTCAACATCACCGCGCTGACTTCGCGATGTTCCTCAGGCACCGGGGCATCGTCTGTGGGACGGTACACGGCACCCGTCCCGCGCAGGATGTGGCCGGACATCCGGTAGATACCCTCGATGGGAATCCACAACACTCGGTCCGACGGGCCGTTGGTCGGTTCCATCACGGCGACAACCGTGTACTCATCACGGTGCCGCTGCTTCTCGTCAAATTGGAGGCCGTGGTACGGCGAGAAGGTGGACCCGACGCTCAGGCCAAGCTTCTCGGCCACGTAGTAGCCAACGATCGCTTCCTTCTTCGTCTCGTCGAAAATCCGTCCGCGCGGCTTCAACACAAATCCTTCACCTTCACGATAGGTGAAATCAGTGAACATCTGGGTCGTCGTGCCGACAATGCGGTAGCCCTGGTAGTTGTCGCCAACCGCGTACGGAATCGCGAGTGTGACGCGCGAGTCGTCCGCCACTTCCTCGTAGAGCGTCCAGGGAATGTTTCCGGGCGACGTCTCCAGGTGGAACACCGTGTTCAGCACAAGCTGCAGTTGACTGCCGCGTGCACCAAGCACTGCATCAAAGCCGACCTTGCCGCCGGTGAACGCGTCGTATGTCTGCGCGTTGATGGCAAACACCGACATCGTGAGTCCCGCAGCGAGTCCGACGGAGACGATGGTGACAAACGATGACAACGCGTGCTGCCGCAGGCTTCGCCGCACCAGGGACATCAAATTCATCGCGTCCCTCCAACAGCCGAGGGCGCGGCGTGCGCCGCAGCGGCGCGGTTCAGGTCGCCCAGGTCTTCACTGCGATCAAACGCCGAAAGAATCGCCGGATCGTGGCTGACCAGCAGCAGCGCCGCACTGTTCTCCTTGCAGACCTCCCGAATGAGCGCAAGTGCCTCACCGGCGTGCCGCTGATCGAGGTTGCCGGTCGGTTCGTCGGCCAACACCAGCTTCGGGCGGTTCGCCAGCGCTCGCGCAACGGCCACGCGCTGCTGCTGGCCAATCGAGAGCTGCCCGGGCCTATAGCCCATGCGATGCGAGAGGCCAACCCGCTCCAACAACGCACGCGCATGTTTGGCATCCACACCAGGACCAAACAACATGCCGAGCATGACATTCTCGAGCGAGGTGTAGCCCTGAAGCAGGTTGAAATTCTGGAACACGTACCCGACCGTCTTTGAGCGCACCCGATCGCGGCCACTCTCGGACATCGTCGTGATCGTGTTGCCGTCGAGCACGATCGTGCCGCTGTCTGCCTGGAGGATTCCGGCGATGAGGTTCAGAAACGTCGTCTTGCCCGACCCGCTGGCGCCGCGCACCGCGACCTGCTCGCCGGCTTCGAGCGAAAAACGCGGCACGTCCACGATGAGCGTGCGCTCACCATCGGGCGCCGAAAAGCTCTTTTTCAGGTCGGTGACGTCGAGCAACATGCCCGGTTACTGCACGCTGTCGGCGACGATCGAATAGAGACCGACGATGCGGCCCTTTTCGACTTCTTCCGCAACGCTGAATGTACCGCGCACCAGAATTTCGTAGCCGGCGCCGTACGTCCGCGCCTTCTGCCCCGGCTTCATCGTCACGTAAATCCACTCGTTGATGCGGGGCACGCCGCCGAAGCCGCACGCGTCCACACTCGCGTTGAGGATGAATGACGAGGTGCCGGAGCTGTCGTAGTCGAGGGGCAGGATGTTGCCGTAGATCTCGACCTTCTTGCCCTGGAGCGCGAGGATGTTCGCAGGAATGGTGCCCTTCACCTGTTTCGGCGACGGGTCGAACGGGTCGGCCGGGTTGTAGTCGTAACCGGCGAGAAACCAGAAGTCCAGGAACATGTAGCCGGACTTGCTCACCGCGGGCTTGGCACCCTGCTGCGGGGCCTGCGCCAGGGGGGCGACCAGCAGGCCGAGGGCGAGGACGGACGTCACTGCCAGAAGTCTCAGTCGCACCATGATTGGCGCGATTTTACCATCCCGGCCTGACGGGTAACTGGCTACGACCGGCGGTAGGCGGCAGTGACCGCGTCGGTGAAGGTGGTGGTCGAAACGGCCTCGGTCCGGCCGTCGGCAATATCGGCCGTGCGGAGGCCGGAGGCCAGCACGGCCTCAACGGCCGAGACCACGCGCCGCGCCTCACCGGGAAGGCCAAGACCGTGCTCCAGGAGCATCGCGAGGGACCCTATGGCGCCGATCGGGTTCGCGCAGTTCCGGCCGGCCAGGGACGGCGCCGATCCGTGAACGGGCTCGAACAACCCCGGGCCGTCTCCAAGGCTGGCGGACGGCAACAGTCCGAGCGAGCCGCACAACGCGCCAACCTCGTCGGAAAGGATGTCTCCGAACAGGTTCTCGGTCACCAGCACATCACACGCCGACGGCGACAATGCCAGCTTCATCGCAGCGGCATCCACGTACTCGTGGGTCAGGGTTACATCCTGATAGTCGGCGGCCACGGCCGTCACCGTGTCGCGCCAGAGCCGCGACACTTCGAGCACGTTGGCCTTGTCAACCGACGTCACGTGACGACGACGGGAGCGCGAGAGGGTGAAGGCCCGATGAGCGACGCGCGCGATTTCGTCTGTGGTGTACCGCAGGGTATTCACGGCTGATCGGCCGTCAGACGCCAGGCCGCGTGGCTCGCCGTAATACAGCCCGCCGGTCAGTTCGCGCACAACAAGGATGTCCGTGTCCGCGAGGACCTGGGGCTTGAGCGGACCGCTCTCCTCGAGACCGGGCCACACGCGGGCCGGTCGGAGGTTCGCGTAGAGCCCGAGTGCCTGCCGCAGCTGCAACAACGCCGATTCCGGACGCCGGCCAGGCGGCAGATGGTCATACGCCGGATCGCCGACTGCGCCGAGGAAGATCGCGTCGGCATTCCGCGCGAGCGCGAGCGTCTCCCTCGGCAACGGCGAGGCGCCGGCCCTGAGCGCGGCACCTCCGATCAGGCCGTCCACAACTGTGATCGCGTGGCCGCTGCTGCTGATCACGCACTCGAGCACCGCGAGTGCGGCCCTGGTCACCTCCGGGCCGATGCCGTCACCGGGCAGAACAAGAATGCGCGCCGTCACACGCCGAATCCGTACCCGGCTTCATGCGGCATGGTCTCGCGGCGCGTCGTTGGTGCGACCCCCAACTCCACCGCCGCAATATCGAGCAGGTCATCGTCATGAATCTGCCGCTGGCGTTCCGCACGTTGGACCATCACGCGATACACGCGATCGAGATCCTGGCGATTGAGCGCAAGACCCAGTTGGGCGCAGCGGCGCGCCACGGCATGACGACCCGAATGACGACCGAGCACCAGCGTAGAGCGCGGCACGCCGACGTCCTCAGGACGCATGATCTCGTAACACCGGCGGTCTTTCAGCATGCCGTCCTGATGGATCCCGGCTTCATGCGCGAAGGCGTTGCGGCCAACGATGGCTTTGTTGGCCTGGACACGTTCGCCGGTCATGTCACTGAGCATCCGGCTCGTGGCGTACAACGCCTGTGTGCGAATCCCGGTCTCAGCGGGCCATCGGTCAGGACGCACCCTGGTCGCCATCACGACTTCTTCGAGCGACGCATTCCCCGCGCGTTCACCGATGCCGTTGATCGTGCATTCCACCTGACGTGCCCCGGCGCCGATCGCTGCGAGCGAGTTGGCCACGGCGAGGCCCAGATCGTCGTGGCAATGTGTGCTGAAGATCGCGCGGTCGGCATTGGGCACACGCGTCATGACATCCAGGAAGAAACCGCCGAGGTCGTCGGGTGTGCTGTAGCCGACGGTGTCGGGCAGGTTCACGGTGGTGGCCCCCGCGCGGATGACCGCCTCCACGACGGTGCAGAGGAAGTCGCGGTCGCTGCGGGTGGCGTCCTCGGCCGAGAACTCCACGTCATCGGTGTACGACCGCGCGCGGGTCACGGCCGCCACGGCGGCGGCCAGCGCGTCTTCCCTGGAGAGATGCAGTTTGCGTTCGAGGTGCAGGTCGGAGGTGGCGATGAACGTGTGGATGCGGCCACGACGCGCCGGAGCGATCGACCATGCGGCGCGGTCGATGTCGCCGGCCGCGCAGCGTGCGAGGGCGGCGACGGTGGTCGAATGCAGGGCCAACGCCACGCGGCGCACGGCTTCGGCATCGGCCTCCGATGCGATCGGGAACCCCGCCTCGATGACATCCACGCCGAGGGCTTCCAACTGGAGGGCCAGCGCGACCTTCTGATCCACGTCCAGGGAGAAGCCGGGGGCCTGTTCGCCGTCCCGCAGGGTGGTGTCAAACACCACCAATCGTGCGCTCTGCATGCCGATCCAGTCTGGCGACGCGTCGCTGGTAAGTCAAAGTGATGTTTTTTAGTTTAGTATGCGTATGGCTTATTCATGACCCTTGATGACCTCAGGACATTTGCCGCCGTCGCCACCGAGCGGAGTTTTTCGCGCGCCGCGCGGACGCTGCATCGCACCCAACCGGCGGTGAGCCAGTCGATTCGCCGACTCGAGGAGGCGTGTGGCGAGCAGTTGATCGATCGTTCCCTGCGTGACGGCACCTTGAGTGAGGCCGGCATCCTGCTGCTGGAGTACGCGCAGCGCACGCTCCGGCTGGTGGACGAAGCCGCGGCCGCGGTGGCGGAACTGCGGGACGTCAAGAAGGGCCGCGTGGTCGTCGGTGCCAACGAGGCCGGTGTCCACACACTGCTGCCGCTGCTGGCCGCGTTTCATGCCGAGCATCCCCACGTGCTTGTGGACGTGCGCCGGATTCATGCGCGACAGATCGGACAGGAAGTGCTGCTGCGCACGATTGACTGCGGTGTGCTGTCGTTCAGTCCTCCGGACAAGGAGCTCATGTCGGTGTCGTTGGGCACGGACGAATTGGTGCTCCTGGTGCCGCCTCGTCACCCGCTGGCGAAGAAGAAGCAGGTCACCATGGAGGAAATGGGCCGCCAGTCGGTCATCGCCCACAGCGATCCGTCCCCGCAGCGCGACAAGGTCCTGCGGCTCTACGAACAGCGCCACGCGCCGCTGAACATCCGGATCTCGCTCCCGAGTCTCGACGGTATCAAGCGCGCGGTTGAGGTGGGCTTGGGCGTTGCGTTGTTGCCCCGCCGTTGCGCACTCGGCGAAATCAGTCGCGGTCAACTCGTCGCAGTGAAGGTGCCGGAGCTGCGATCACCGCGTCCCCTGCGCCTGGTCTATCGGCGCGAGGGCCAGCAGTCACACGCCGCTCAGGCATTCCTGGATGTCGTCCGCAAATACGGCAGCCGGGCCTCCACCCGTTCGACATCGTCATAATCCGCCAGCAGCAGGCTGGTGGCGTCCCACTGGCCGGTGAGCCAGGCGTGTCGCTGTGATTCTGGCAGCGAGACTGGGCTCCGGGTGGAGCCACACCCGAGGTGGAGGTGCTCAAGATCGACGCAGAATGCGTTGTCCGGCGAGGCTTCGGCGATTCGCATCGCTTCGGCGATGGTGTGCGGCGACGCGGTCACACACACCAGTCCAATCGTCAGCGCGTTGCCGGCGAAGATGGGACTGAACGACTCAGCGACCACAGCCCGGAAGCCCCAACGCAGCAGGGCCTGGGGTGCGTGCTCACGCGAAGACCCGCATCCGAAATTCGCCTGCGTCAGCAGGATCGTCGCACCCGCAGCGCCGGGCCCATCCAGTGGATGCAAGGCGCCGGCGGCCTGCGCGGCTGCACGATCATCAGCGAACAGGTGCGCTTCGATGCCAGAGAACGTGATCGCTCGCAGGAATCTGGCGGGCATGATGCGATCGGTATCGATGTCGGAGCCGCGAAGCACTACGGCGCGACCTTCGATGCGCGTGATCGCAGAGGTACTGACGTTCATGACGACACTCCGGGATGGAGAACACGCCGGATGTCGACCACTTCACCCGCAAGCGCCGCTGCGGCGACCATGGCCGGGCTCATCAGCAACGTGCGGCCGGTGGGGCTGCCCTGCCGGCCCTTGAAGTTCCTGTTCGATGACGATGCACACAGCTCGTCGCCGGAGAGGCGATCCGGGTTCATCGCGAGGCACATGGAGCAACCGGCCCGGCGCCACTCGAATCCGGCGTCTTCAAAAATCTGATCCAGCCCCTCGGCCTCCGCGGCCCAGCGCACCTGCTGCGACCCCGGCACGACGAGGGCACGAACATGTGCCGCGACCTTCTGACCTCGGGCCACGCGGGCCGCTTCGCGCAAGTCGGACAGACGCCCATTCGTGCAGGACCCGATGAACGCCACATCCACCTTCTGCCCCGCAATCGGTCGACCGGCGGTGAGGTGCATGAACGTGAGCGCGTCCTCGACACCCGCCCGCTCAGCGTCCGGCATATCAGCCGGCCGAGGCAGCCGTTCGTCGACCGCGATCGATTGACCGGGATGAGTACCCCACGTGACGGTGGGCGCCATCGTCGCGGCATCGAACTCGACGACGTCGGCGTACGTCGCGTCCGCATCCGACGCCAAGGCTCGCCAGCCGGCCGCCGCGACGTCGAAGTCATCGCCGCCGGGCACGAACCTGCGACCACGCAGGTACGCGACTGTCGTGTCGTCAGGGTTGCAGTAACCCATCAGCGCGCCGCCTTCGATGGACATGTTGCAGATTGTCATCCGCTCGTCCATCGACATGCCCGCGATCGTCGAGCCGGCGTATTCGTAGGCGAAGCCATGGCCGCCGTTGATGCCAAGACGCCGAATGACGGCCAGGATGACGTCCTTGGCGAACACGCCCGGCGGCAACGCGCCGTCGATCCGAATCTGGCGGACCTGCAGTGGCGACATGGCGACACATTGCGACGCCAGCACGTCACGCACCTGCGACGTGCCGATGCCAAACGCCAGCGCGCCAAACGCACCATGTGTTGATGTGTGGCTGTCGCCGCAGGCGATCGTCATGCCTGGCTGGGTCAATCCGAGTTCCGGACCGATCACGTGCACGATGCCCTGCGCGCCGCCGGAGAGGTCGAACATCGGAATGCCATGCGTGCGACAGTTGCGCTCAAGCGCGCCTGCCATCGCCTCGGCCATCACATCCTGGAACGGACGCGCCTGCGCCGCCGTGGGCACGATGTGGTCCATCGTGGCAAACGTACGGTGCGGTGCCCGCACCGGCCATCCCCTTGCGCCGAGCATGTCGAAGGCCTGCGGGCTGGTGACCTCGTGCACCAGATGCAACCCGACGTAGAGCTGCGTCTGCCCGTTCGGCAAAAGCCGAACGGCGTGGGCGTTCCACACCTTCTCAAACAGGGTTCCGGCCATCCGACGTGATGCTACCAGCCGCAACGTTTCCCCTGATGCTGGTATTGCCGGTGCTTATGGAGACAAGAACCCGCTATCGGATCGAGATTCGCCGCGCGTGCGACGGCCGCACATCCCCCGAGCCGTCGTCGAACCACTCGCGCACGAGGGCGAGCACGCCCGATGCCGACTCCCCGGTGATGTGGCGCGTCCGGCGGGCCGAATAGTCCTCGTAGATCGCGTCGGCCGCGGTCTTCAACGCGCGGTCGGCGTCGTTGGCTTCGTGCCCCCTGGGCACCGCATACACAAACCGGCGTTCACCGCGCACGGTCTGGAGCGACACAAAGTCTCGGGGCACGAGCGTCCCCTTCCCCGTCTTCTCCTCCTCGAGGCGCTGCGTCTCGGACGCCTGCGCAAAGAAGTCCACGGCATAGTCCGGGTAGCCGAAGAGATACCCGTACCCGCGCAGCCGTGGTGTCGTCGCGGCATATTCGACCGTCATCACCACTTCCATGGGATCCGATGATGGCGACAGCCCGTAGGGGGTGAAAAACGCCGCGTGCCGGGTCAGCATGTTCTTCAGCGCGGGGCGATGAAACACGACTGCCTCAAGCGAACGCGACCCCTGATAGACCGCTGCGAAGTGGTGCAGGCCGGCCGCGATCTCTCCACCGCACGTCCATGTGGCCAAGATCTGGCGCGTGGCTTCGGCCTCAGCGAGATCCGGCGCATCCACCTTGATCGACGATGAGACGAAGCCGCTGCTCATGGGCTTCAAGCCGCCGGCAATGGTGTACAGCGCCTCACCATCGAGCGCACGCAACAACATCTCCTCCGCGCGCGGTCGCAATGACTCAGGCAACCGCTCGAATGGGAAACACTCGGCCGCAGCCGACTTTTGCGGCGCCTGCGCCGACAACGGCGACAGCGAGACCGAAAGGATGATGACGAAAGAACTGAAGAATTTGCTCATGCGAACAATGCAACCTCTGTGGGGGTCTGCACAACGAACTCGTCCCCTCGCAACGTGAGGTCCCCGCGCGCAGCACCAAACCCATACACCGCGACGCAGACGGCGACCCCCGCGTTGCGCGCAACATCGACATCCACCATCGAATCCCCCACCATCAACGTATCCTCAGGCCGCGCGCCGGCCCACGCCATGAGATCGAGCAGTCCCGACGGGTCGGGTTTCCTGGGGAACGGCCCATCACCACCGATGACCCGCCCGAAGATCCCATTCCATCCGAAGTGGTCAATCAACCGTAACGTGGGGGTGAGCGGTTTGTTGGTCAGCACAGCCAACCGCGCGTGGCCACGAAGGGCCGCGAGAACGTCGTCGATTCCCGGGTAGGGGCGGGTGGTCTCGAGCAGTCTGATGGCGTAGCTGCGGTGAAATTCGATCAGCGCCAGATTCAGGTCCGCCTCACAGCCTGCCGCATCCAGCGCGCGCTGCACGAGCGTGCGGGCACCATCTCCGACCATCCGGCACACCTGGTCGATGGCTAGGGGCTGCGCGCCAAGACTCACGAGCACATCATTCGTACTGGCCGCCAGGTCCTCCCGGGAGTCCACCAACGTGCCATCAAGATCGAACACCACGAGCGCTGACATGCCCGGCCATCTTACGTCCCGTGTGTGCACCAGACGGCCTCTTTTTTGCTTACGATAGCGGCATGCCCTCCCTGCGTCCGCTCATCGCGGCGGCGGCCCTCGCCGGACTCGCCTTCACCGCCACCGGCGCGGCGCAGCAGGCCACGTTCCGGGCGAGCACCCGCACGGTGCCGATCTACGCCACGGTGACCGACGCAAACGGGCGCCTCGTGCCTGATCTGGAGCGAGGCGACTTCGAGGTCTGCGACAACGGCAGGAAACAGGACCTCACGCTCTTTAACAACGTCACGCAACCCATCTCCGTCGTGGTCATGCTCGACACGTCGGGGAGCATGACCATGCATCTGGATTTGTTGAAGCAGGCGGCGACCCAGTTTGTCATCCGGTTGTTGCCGGAGGATCGGGCGCGCGTGGGCAGCTTCAGCGACCGGAACAAGATCCGGATCGCGCCCGATGAGTTCACCGGCGATCGCGACGAGTTGATGCGGGCGGTCCGTGAGGACCTGCAATTCGGCAATCCCACGGCGCTGTGGGATGCGATCGGCCTCAGGTCGCGGGTACGGGGCCAGGGTGTGACGCAACCGGACCGGGGCCTGCGCCGTGTGGCCGACGAAGCCGGTGGCGGCTACTTCGAACTGCAGCGCACCGACGAACTCGACACCACTTTCACCCGCGTCGCGCAGGAACTGCACAGTCAGTACGTGCTGGGCTTTTCCCCGCAGACGCTCGACGGCAAAGTGCATACACTGGAGGTGCGCGCCACCCGTCCCGGGCTGACCACGCGCGCCAGAAAGAGTTACGTGGCCAAATGAGACGACTGACCACCACGGCGTGCCTTCTCGCAGCAGCAGTGACCGCCACCGCCCTCGCACAACAACAGCCGCTGTTCCGCTCCGGCACACGGACGGTGCCGGTCTACGCGACCGTCACCGATCGCGACGGCCGTCTGGTGCCTGAACTGACGCAGGCCGACTTCGAGATCTACGACAACGGCAAGAAGCAGCCCATCACGATCTTCGACGATGAGATCGTGCCGTTCTCGGCGGTGCTGGCGCTCGACACGAGCGCGAGCATGACGATGAACATCGAGTTTGTGCAGGATGCGGCCGCCCAGTTCGTGATTCGCATGTTGCCCCAGGACGCTGTCGCCGTCGGGTTCTTCAATTCGAAGGTGCGGATCAGCCCGGGCCTCTCGTCCGATCGCGATGGCCTCGTGCGCTACATCCGCAACGAGATGCAATACGGCAACGAGACGCGGCTCTGGGATGCGATCGATGCCGCACTCGATCATCTGAATGAGGCCACTGGCCGGCGTGTGGTCGTCGCCCTGACTGACGGCGAAGACTGGGGATCATCCAAGGGCAACGGCGAAGTACTCGATCGGGCCCAGCGCGAGGACGTCATGGTCTACGCCATCGGTATCGAGTCCACATTCCACAATGGCCAGCGGTGGACGACGACGCGCCCCGGCGGGTCGTTCCGCAAGATGGCCACGGAAACCGGCGGCGGCTACTTTGAGCTGAAGAAGACCGCCGACCTCAACACCACCTTCTCGCGCGTGGTGCAGGAACTGCACAGCCAGTACCTGATTGGGTTCGCGCCAACGACGCTCGATGGCAAGGAGCACAAACTCGAGGTCAGGGTCACAAAGCCCGGCCTCAACGTGCGCGCGAGGAAGACGTATGTGGCGAAATAGCCTCGTGGCCGTCTGCATGCTGGGCGCGTCCGCCTGTGGCCAAGCCGACGACCCAAACGCGCTGATGACGCCGGAGTCATTGCAGGCTCTGGTGCCCACGATGGACGGCTGGACGCAGGGGACCATCACGGCGCAGACCATTGACGTACCCGAGGTGGCGAGCGTGGTGACCGTCAGCTACACCCACGCGGACGGCGGCCGGCTTGATCTCGAGATCAGCGACACGGCCGGCACATCATCGATGATCGCGCCGCTCGCCGCTGAAGCCGAATCCCAGTTCGACCGCCAGATGGGGAACGGCTACCTGAAGGGCACCGTGGTTGCCGGCGCCCCCGCCGTCGAAGCTTGGAACACCGAAGACCGCATCGGCGAACTCACCGTGCTCGTCAGGAAGCGCTACATCATCCACGTCGGCGGCTCGCGCCTCGCCGACGCCGCGCCGATGCGCGCGCTCGTGGAGCGTATCGATCTCTCAGGACTGAAGTAGGGCGCGCTGGGCTTGAGCGCGCCGTGGAACCCTGAACCAACTGTTCATGGTTCATCGGTTCATGGTTCATGGTGCTGTTCTGGGTTCTGGGGTGCTGGGTTCTTGGTGCTGGGTTCTTGGTGCTCGGTTCAGGGTTCGCTCCCAGCTGCACGGCGTGTGCTTTCGATGTCGCCGTGGGTGTGCGGCGGTACGAGGAACTTGATGCGTGGAAGCTGAGTCGGCAATTGGCTGACGAAGTCGCACAGGTGCTCAAGGCGCGAAAGCCTTCAGACGACTTTGACCTGTTCAATCAACTCAGGTCCGCGACCAGGTCGAGTTGCCGCAACATAGCTGAGGGGTTCGGGCGGTTTTATCCCAAGGAATTTGCCCAGTTCCTGAGAATCGCCAGAGGATCACTTCTGGAAACTGGAGACCATCTCCGAGATGCGCGCACCGCTGGCTGGATCGACGCGTCGCGCGAAGCAGAGTTGGTGCGCCTGCGCGACCGCGCAGTCGGCGCGACGACGCGCCTCATCCGCTACCTCGACTCGAAACCACGACAGGGTCCAACTCGGCCCAAAGGGAGCTAAGCGAGCCTGCTGGATGGGTCATCGGGTTCCCCTGGCCCGGACGCTCGTGGTTCATCGGTTCATGGTTCATGGTTCATGGTGCTGTTCCAGGTTCTCGGGTGCCGGGTTCGTGGTGCTGGGTGCGGGGTTCGCCTGACGGGCGGATCGAACCCTGAACGATGCACCTAGAACGCAGAACCAAGCACCCAGAACAGCACCATGAACCATGAACCGATGAACCATGAACCGGTTCCAAGGCTCCAGGATTCCAGAGTTCAGAGCTTGAACCCCTCCGCCAGAGGATCGTCCGGCGTGGTGATGAACGTGTGCTCCCCCGTGATCGACGCCGACCCCGTCAGCTCAGGCACGATCGCCTGATGCTCGCCGACCGTCGTGCGTGACAACACGCGCGCGCGGAAGGAGGTGCCGATGATGCTCTCGTGCACAAACGGTATCGCATCGTCCACAAGCCCCATCGCATCGAGCACGGCCAGCACCGCGCAGGTGCCGGTGCCGCACGGTGATCGATCAACTTCGTGGTCGGCGAAGACCGTCACATTGCGAAGGTGCGCGGTCTCAGAGGACGGCGGTCCCGTGAAGATCGTCCCGTAGACGCCAGTCAGGCCGGGTTCAAGCGGGTGAACCACCGGAATGAGGCGTTCCACTTCGCGGGCGATCAACATACCGATACGCTTCAGATCACCGAGGCGTTCCGGCACCACGGCGAGGCCGGCCGACTCGGCGTCCACCACCGCATAAAACGCGCCCCCGAACGCCACGTCCACGAACATGTCGCGCCCGGCGACGTGCACGGGCAGCGCGGCGGCGTAGACAAACGACGGCACATTCCGGAACGACACTTCCTCAACTCGTCCACCCCGCATCGTCGCGCGCGCGTGGATCTGACCGGCGGGGGCGTCGAACACCAGCGTCGTCCGGCCATCGGCGTGCGTCATCAGACCCCGTTCGAAAGCGATCGTGGTGACGGCGATGATGCCGTGACCACACATGGTGCTGTAGCCCTCGTTGTGCATGAAGAGGACCCCCACGTCCGAGTCTGGCCGCTCCGGCAGCGTCAGCAGGGCGCCGTACATGTCGGCGTGCCCCCGGGGTTCAAACATGAGGATGCGGCGCAGGTGGTCCTGCGTCTCGCGGGCATACGCCCGGCGCTCGAGCATGGTCGCCCCTTCGGGGGCCGGCCAGCCGTCCACGATGAGCCGCAGCGGTTCTCCGGCGGTGTGGGCGTCAATCGTGCGTAAGATGTGTGACGTCATGCCCCTATTGTTAACGGAAGCAGACATCCGGCGCGTGCTCCCGATGCCTGACCTGATTGTGGCGATGGTCGATGCCCTCGGCGACTTCTCGGCCGGACGGGTGATCCAGCCCGTCCGCAACGTGCTGGAAGTCGGCCCCACGCGCGCGTACTTTGGCGTCATGCCCGCAGCGGCGGTCGACGAAGAAGGGCGCGGGACCATGGGCGCCAAACTCGTCACGGTGTACTCGGGCAACCACGCCCGCGGTCTGCCCTCCCACCTGGCCACGATCATCCTGTTGGACGCGGAAACCGGTGCGCTCACCGCCCTGCTCGACGGGCGCTACATCACCGAAGCCCGCACGGCAGCCGTCTCGGCGGTGTCGGTGGACCGCATGGCGCGCACCGACGCACGCGTCCTGGCCATCATCGGCAGCGGCGTGCAGGCACGCAGCCATCTGGAGGCCATCCGGCATGTGCGGGCCATCGACGCCGTCCGCGTGTGGAGTCCAAACGCCGACCATCGCGCGCGGTTCGCAAAAGAGATGACCGCCGAATGCGGCATTCCGGTATGGAGCGCCGATGATGCGGCCTCGGCGGTGCGTGATGCGGACATCGTGGTGCTGGCCACCGCGTCGCCCACGCCTGTCGTGGCGCGCGACGACATCGCCGCGGGCACCCACATCTGCGCGGTTGGCGCATGCCGGCCGACGCAGCGGGAAATGCCTGGCGAGCTGGTCGCGGCGGCGCGACTGGTCGTGGACTCACGCGCGGCGGCGGTGGTTGAAGCCGGCGACATCGTGCTGCCGATGGCGGACGGCACTATCCCGGAGCGACACGTCCTTGGAGAGCTCGGCGAGGTGCTGCTGGGACGATGCCATGCAAGGTTGCATGCGGATGACATCACGATCTTCAAGTCGCTCGGGCTGGCGGTTGAGGATGTGGTGGCGGCGCGGCTCGCGGTCGAACGCGCGGAAGCGGCGGGACTGGGCCAGCGCATTACACTGCAGGCATGACACTTCGCCGCGCGGGGGACGGGCGGCGCTCGGAGGCCCTGCAACGGCGTCCGTTTGCCTTCGAGAAACGGCAGTAGACTGAAGGCACGATGGTGCCCACGTGGCTGAAGATCACACTGGTCGTGGTTGGGCTTGGCATGCTGGGCATGTGCGCGATTGCCGGTGCCGGGGTGTACTTCGTCTCCCAGCACGTCAACACCTCGACGGTGTCGGCGCCGGACGCGCTGCGGCAGTTTGAGGACGCGCGCGCGAAGCTGAAGGACCAGCGTCCCCTCATCGACATCGACACCAACGAGCGGGTCACACACCTGCGCCCGGTCGCTGACATCCCGACGGCGCCGTCCCCGGCGACGACCCTGGTCGTCATGGCGTGGGATCCCACTGACGAGCGCATCGTGAATTTCCGCATTCCGCTCTGGGTGCTGGCGATGGGCGAGCGCAAGGTGGACCTTGGCGTCGGCGCCGAGAGCTTCGACATGCGCCGGCTGAATCTCGACGTCAAAGACCTGCAGCGGATTGGTCCGGCGCTGGTGCTGGATCTGAAATCGCCCTCAGGCGATCGGGCGCTGGTCTGGACGGAGTAGTTCGGGCTCGCCAGCGGGAGCGGCGAGCGTAGCGAGCGATTAGCGAAGGTTGGTACCGGTACGGGGATTCGAACCCCGGTTCCAAGGTTGAGAACCTTGTGTCCTAACCCCTAGACGATACCGGCACTGCAGGGGGAACACTGAAAGTAGCACCCGGGTCGGAAGCCGGTCAAGTCAGCCATAATGAGGTGCTTGACGACACGCGCTCATTCCCCTTCGCGGGTCGCCGATTGGATCACCCTCGCCAAAGTCCGCGTGAACACCCTTGTGGTGGCCACCACAGCCGGCGGCTTCTACATGGGTGCCCAGGGGCCTGTCGACCTGACGGCGCTGGCCCTCACGGCCCTCGGCACGGCCCTGGTCGCCGGCGGCGCGGCGGCGCTCAATCAGGTCGCCGAACGCGACACCGATGCCCTGATGGTGCGCACGCGCACGCGGCCTGTGGCGGCCGAGCGGATGTCCGTGCTGGAAGGGCGCGCCGTCGGCGTCGCGTTGTCGGTGGCGGGACTCCTCGTGCTCTGGTCGATGATCGGCCAGCTTGCCGCAATGGTCGCCGTGGCCACACTGGTCAGCTACGTGTTCTGCTACACGCCGCTCAAGCGGCGCACGTCGTTTGCCGCCGTGGTCGGGGCCGTGCCCGGCGCGTTGCCGCCGATGATCGGCTGGGCGGCCAGTCAGGGCTCGATCACCGAATTCGGCGGATGGTCGCTGTTTCTGATCATGTTCGTGTGGCAGTTGCCGCACGTGCTCGCGATTTCCTGGATGTATCGCGATGAATACGGGCGCGCCGGCATTCCGGTGCTGCCGGTCGTGGATACCACGGGCGCGATGACCGGTCGCCAGGCCGTGGTCTGGGCCGTGACACTCGTGCCGATCTCCGTTCTGCCGGCCATCGCCGGCCTCGCCTCGCATACCTACGGTATCGGTGCGCTGGTGCTCGGCCTGGCCCAGCTGGCGGTGACCGTCCGATTCGCCTTCACTCGCACGCATGAACACGCGCGGCTCGTGTTCTACGCCTCAATTCTGTACCTGCCGCTGCTGTGGATTCTGATGACGGTGACCCGATGATTCCTGTACACGAACTACCGACCCTCAACGCCGCGCTCAACAGCATCTGTACGCTGCTGCTGTTGATTGGCTACGCACACATTCGCGCCGGACGCATCACCCAGCATCGCCGCACTATGCTGACGGCGTTCGGCACCAGCGTGTTGTTCCTGATCTCCTATGTGATCTATCACCTGCAGGTGGGCTCGGTGCCGTACCCGGGCACGGGCTGGCTCCGCGTGGTGTATTTCTCGATCCTGATCCCGCACATCATCCTCGCAGCCGTCGTTGTACCGCTGGCGATTCTCACGCTCAAGCGCGGCCTGATTCGCGACGACAGGCGTCACAAGCAAATCGCCAGGATCACGTTCCCGATCTGGCTCTTCGTCTCAGTGACGGGCGTGGTGATTTACGCGATGTTGTACTTCTGAACCAAGAACCCGCGAAGCGCTACCGCACCGACTGCCGGAAGTTCGCGACGGTGAGCGCGGTGTTGTTCAGCGCAAAACTATCCGCCGCATCACACTCAGTGGAGTTGAGTTGGCCGGTCTGACAGTTAGACCGCGTGCCGGGTGTCACGCCCATCTTCACGCCCGGCAGGAACCAGAGCGACTGGTTGCAGGTGAATCCGCTCCCCAGTTCACAAAACGGATTCATTGTCTGATCCGGATTTGCCCACGACAGCAGGCGCCGGCAGGAGAAGCCCTGCACGGTGCAGCGATCGTTGTAGGCCATGATGGTGCGCCACCGGTGTCCGGAGCTTGGATTCACGTAGCCGTGTGCATACGGATAGGGAAACTGGCTCGATGAGACGTACCAGTCGTGGTGCGCGCCCATGTTGTGCCCCAATTCGTGCGCGAACGTGAATCCGGGACTCATGCAGGCAGTGTCGGTCACGCTGTAGCCGTTAGGCGCAAAGGCATTCGAGACGGAGTTCATGACGTAGGCGATGCCGCACGCACTCGGAGACGTCGGGTGGATCAGCATCATGACGAGATCCGCGCCGACCTGATCGCGCAGCGCGGCCACGTCTCCCAGCCCTGGTCCGCTGCCGGCGCGCAATTCGCTCAGACTCGTCCCGAAATTGCTGACCTCAGTGTAGTCCACGCGAGCGGTGTGCACGAGCCGGATACGCTGACGGACGACGCTGTTGGCGTAGGACGTGTTCGTTTCACTAACGGCGGTTGCGATCAACTGCGTAATCGCCGTCTGGCCTCCCACGTGGGTCTGCGCCAGCGGCGTGTACACCACCATGACGTCGATCACGTCCGCGGTATCGCGCATCACGACATCCGCGGCGGCCTCAAGCTCGGCGGGAGAATACGTCACGGGGATCGGTTCGGCCTCACGCGGCAACGCCGCCTGGTCCACTTCAGCGATGACATGGGCTTCGCCTGCGGTGGCAGACAGCGACCGCCGAACCGCTTCGCTCGCGGGCCGGATTGTGAACGTGCCGGCCGCAGTAATGAGGCTGCCCGTCAGCAGGCCGTCGCCATACACGAGCGTCACACTGCTGCGATCGTCACCGACCACGCGGCCCACCCAGGTGACGCCGTTCGGATTCGGATCAAACCGCACGAACGTGGCCGCGATGAACACATCGGGAAACAGCTCCAGCGTCAGGACAGGCTGTCGAGGCGCCGCCATCGGCCGCTCGGCAAACGCATCAACCGGCGGAACAGGCAGTGTGTTCACATTCACACCCACCATTCGTGACCGGAGCACGCCGGCGTCTGTGGGGCGCTGGATCCGCGGCACATCCTGCAGGCCTTCCAGACTGACCAGCGGGTTGACCGAGGCATACACCGGGGCCTCGGGCCACAGCGCCTCCCCCACCACAAACGCGCAGACCACAACCAGGCTGACCCTGAGGGCGGCAAGAATTCGTGTCATAGTTCCCTGGGGACACTATAACTCCGAGACCGCGAGATTCACATGCCGATATGTCATTTTGCCTCCGTGTGCCTGTCCGTCGTTGTGCTGCTGAGTCCGGCCGCAGCTGTTGCGCAGTCGGCCGAACCTGCCCAGTCGCCCAAGACACCGGGCACACCACGCTGGACTGCTGAGTTCTACGGCGGAGGGATGAATGAATCCCGGGCCTCGGGCGGCACCCCCATCGCGCAGTTTGCGCCCGGTGAGACGTTCCTCACCACAGCCGGCACACCCAGCCGCGCACATGCGTCCTGGCGATTCGGCGACGGCGCGGTGTTGTTCAACGAGGTCGCCGCCCGATTCCGCCAGATCACCGGACGTCCCTTCACCACCATCACGCCGATCGACAGCGTGCTCCGCACCAGCGCGTCCAAAGACGGCATCCGGCCGGCATTCGGTGTCCGCGTGGGTCGCGAAATCTCGCCCGGACTCTCAGTCGAAATCATGGTCGAGCGGAGCGACGGCGGTCTCGCGCCATCGGACGAGATGACCGCGACGATCACTGCGGCCAACGAAAGTTTCAAGGCGGCGTTCCTTGACCTGATCGGCACCGCCCCGGTGACCGGGCTCGACGTAACATCGGATGTGACGATGCCGTCGGGCGCCCACAGTCAGATGCGCATCATGGCCGCCGTCAGCAAGGTGCTCGTGCGCGGGGCCCGCTGGAGCGCCACCGGCACGGTGGGTGGCGGCATGCAGTTGCGCGGCGGCACGGCGGCCGAGGTCACCATGAACGGTCGCTACGACTTCAGCCTGTTCGGGCTGTCGAACTTCTTCGAGCGCGACGAAATCATCATCCGTTTCGAGGAGCCCCCGTCAGCGGCACTCGGCCTGCTCGGACTCAGCGCGACCTACGACATCACGCCAGGCACCGGCCTTCGACTCGGCGTCCGTGCCCAGTTTGTCGCCAACAAGGCGACCACCACCGTGCAAACCAGGCCGTTCATCACGACAACCACCACGCCCGGCGTACTGCCGACAGTGACGACGCCGGCGCTCCAGTTCAGCAACCAGACCACGCCGCAGTCCTCGTTGCGCCCGTCGCTCGCCTCCACACTGACGACCTTCACCGGCAGCGGGATGAATCGTCAAGTCGTGTTCACGCTCGGGTTGGTGCGGCGGTTCTGACGCTGGAACCCTGGAACCTTGGAACCCTCGCGCACGCGGTTCATGGTTCATCGGTTCATGGTGCCGCGGTGCCGTTCGAGGTTCTTGGGTTATAGGGTTCTGGGTGTCAGGGTTCAGGGTGCGCTGCCGCGATTGGGTATGCGACGACCCCTTCATGAGTCGCTTATCGGCGCTTTGTGGGTCGTTTCGGGCCTTGCGGCGGATCTGAGTCGAGGTACCGGATCAGGCGCGTTGTTGCGCCTACGGCGCGGTCGCGAAGGCGAACCAGATCGGCTTCGCGCGCAGCGTCGATCCAACCTGCCGCCCGGGCATCTCGGAGGTGCTCTCCAGTTTCAAGGAGTGAACCTCTGGCAATCCGAAGAAATTGGGCAAACTCCTTCGGATAGAAGCGTCCAAAACCTTCGGCAATATTTCGACAACTCGACATGGATGCCGACCTGAGTTGGTTGAACAAGTCGAAATCATCTGAAGCTTTCCGGGTGGCAAGGATCAGCGCCACTTCGTCAGCCAGCTGTCGACTCAGCTGCCACGCATCAAGTTCCTCGTATCGACGCGCTCCCACGACGCCAGACAAAGCACGCTCCGTGCCAAGTGTTAGAGCGCACCAGGAACCAAGAACCCGAACCCTGGAACCCAAGAACCCCTAACAGCACCGATGAACCGATGAACCGATGAACCACAGGTTCAGTACAAGAGATACCGCGCGCGCAGGAGCCGCCACCGCGCCTCGCCGCCACTCCACGACGAAGCGATGGCGGCAGGGTCGTCGCCACTCTTGATGCGCGTGAGGCCGGTGACCGATCCATAGAGACGCTGCGCCAGGTCGATCTCGAACCTGCCGGGGAACAACTGATGCAACGCCGACGCCACCTCGACGCCAACACGCATCGGGCGCACGGCGTCGCGGTCGGTGATCACGATGAACACGCCCTGGCACAACTCGTTCGCAAACTTCGATGACGTCGGCGTGAACTGGACGGGATAAAAACGCACGCCAGGAAGACGACGCGCGTTGAGCGCCTCCGCGAGCCGCATTCCGTCGATCCACGGCGCGCCGATGTGCTCAAACGGCGTGTCCGTGCCGCGACCCACCGAAATGTTCGTACTCTCGAATGACGCCAGGCCGGTGTACAGCGTCGCCGCATAGAGATTCCGCATGTTGGGCGACGGACCGATCCACGTGAGCCCGGTTTCATCAAACCACGCATCACGCCGCCAGCCGCGCATGGCGACCACCGTCAGGTCGGCGCCGATTTTCTTCTCGGCATTAAACAGACGCGCCAGTTCCCCCAGCGTCATCCCGTGCCGCGTCGGCATTACGGGCAGGTAGCCCACAAAACTGGCGAGCGCCTCATCCAGTACGGGCCCTTCGATCGACACGCCGCCGATCGGGTTCGGACGATCGAGCACAAACACCTTGATCTCCCGTGGCGCCGCCTCCTCCATCACATACGCCATCGTCGTCATGTACGTGTAGAAACGGGCGCCCACATCCTGCAAGTCGATGACGATCGCGTCCAACCCGGCCAACATCGCCTCAGTCGGCCGACGGGTGTCGCCGTAGAGGGAATGGATGGGCAGGCCGGTCTTGTCGTCGCGTGTGGATGGCACGTTCGCATCGAGCAAGCCGCGGATGCCGTGCTCCGGGCTGAACAACGCGCTCAGCGTGACGCCGGGGGCATCGACCAACACGTCGATCGTCGCCGCCCCATCACGCGTGCGACCGGTGTGATTGGTGAGCAGGCCCACCTTCATGCCCTTGAGCGCAGCGAATCCGTTGGCGCGCATGACGTCGATGCCGTTGAGGACCGGCGTGTAGGGTGGCGGCGCCACTGCGGGCGTCTGCGCCTCAAATGAACGCCGCGTGCCGGCGAACCCGGCCGTGTCGAGTGCGGTGAACGCCGACGCCGCGATGGTCGCCACACGCGCGCGCAGCGGCGTGACGTCGCCCCGTCCTTCGGGATGCAGACGATTCGACAGGAAGATGACAAAGGCCTTTGTCGCGGGATCGATCCAGATCGACGTGCCGGTGAACCCGGTGTGGCCGAACGACCCGACGGGCAGCAGTTCCCCGCGATTGGCCGAGAAGGACGAGTCCATGTCCCAGCCAAGGCCGCGGACGTTCGCCTCGTCCTCCGGCGTCGACGGCGTTGTCATCCGCGCCACGGTGAGGGGAGACATCACGCGCACGCCATCGAGTTCGCCACCGCGGAGCAACATGCGAGCGAACCGGACGAGATCGTTGGCTGTGCTGAACAGACCCGCATGTCCCGCGACGCCGCCCATGCGTCGCGCGGTCGGGTCATGCACCGTGCCGCGCAACATGGCGGCATCAGGCCCGGCGCACGGCCATCCGTACGGCGTGCAGACTTCGGTCGGCGCGATCCGGCTACGCAGCGACGCCAGTGGCAGGAACATCGTGTCGTTCATGCCCAAAGGCTTGAAGAGGCGATCGGCCACGAAGGCTTCGAACTTCTGGCCACTCACCCGGGCCACGATGTCCGCGAGCAGAAAGAACCCGATGTCGCTGTAGACAAAACGGCGTCCGGGGGGCGCCATCAGCACCTCTTCGTTGGCCAGGCGGATGGCCTCGTCGTGTCCCACCCAGGGATCAACGAGGTCAACGTCCGGCCGCAGTCCCGACATGTGCGTGAGGAGGTGATGGATGGTGACGCGATCCTTCCCATACCGCGCAAAGTCCGGGACGTACTGCGCGACCGGGTCACTCAGCCGGATCCGGCCGTCCTCCACAAGCATCATCACCGCCGAGGTCGTGGCGACCACCTTGGTGAGCGACGCCATGTCGAACACGGTGTCCATCGTCATCGGCTCGGCGGCCGGGACGAGTGCGCGATGCCCGTAGACCTTGCGGAAGTGCACCGCATCGCCCTGCCCCACCACCACCACCGCGCCAGGGAGTTTTTTGTCGGCGATATCCGCGGCGATGACCTCGTCGATCCTGGCGAATCTGGCCTGGTCCACGGATGCCGGCACCTGACCGTTGAGACCGGCCACCAGAACCGTCACGCACACACCGGCGAGCAGCACCATCCGCGTTCTCTTTGTCATGGCCGCGATTATAGATTCCCCGATGGCAGATGCCCGAGGGCAGATGCCAGATTTGCTGGTAGTCTTCACACGGAGGTTCCATCATGTTCGTGCGCTCACTCACCCGCCGGGTGTTGCCTGCCCTGCTTGCCCTTGTCGGACTCGTGGCGTTTGCTGTGCCGGATCTCACGGCTGATGCCCAGAGCACAAAGACGTTTTACCTGACGGTTGTTGATTCAAGCGGACAGCCGGTCACGGATCTCCGGCCCGACGAGATCGCCGTGGGAGAGCTCGCGGAAGGTGCGGCCGCCCCGGTCCAGCGCGAGGTGGTGAGTTTCAGGAAGGCGCCGACGCCGGCCAGCATCGTGCTGCTGGCAGACACGTCGAAGGCCACGGGTGGTGGTTCGATGGGACAGCGTGGACAGGTTCAGGGGTCGGGACTCATCCAGGACGTGCGGAAGGCGTTCAGCGTCTTCGTCAAAGCCATGTCCGCCTCGAACCCGGACACGGAAATGGAACTGATGGAATTTGGTCAGGCGGCCATCCTCTTGACGCGGATGACCTCCTCGGCGCCGGATCTCGAGAAAGGCATCAACCGGCTCTTCCCGAAAGACAACCAGCCTGCCGTGCTGCTCGAGGCAATCACCGAAGGGGCCAGAACACTCCAGAAGGCCAAACATCCGCGCAGGGCAATCGTCGCGTTCCAGGTGCTGCCCACTGATGACCGCAGCGTGATGCAGCCGCAGCAGATGCTGACGCAGGTCATCAACGCCCAGGCATCGTTCTGGATCGTCGTCTACAGTTCAGGCACCGTGACCGCCGATGCCCGTGGCGTGGTGACCAACGCGCTGGCACGGCAGACGGGCGGCCGCAGCGAAACCATTGCGGCGGAGAGCGCGCTGGAACTGCACCTGACGAACATGGCCACCGCCATCGCCAACCAGTACGAGGTCCAGTACACGCGCCCCGCCGGAGAAACGCCGAAACAACTGGTCATGAGCATCGGCCGGCAGGGATTGAGCCTGCACCACACGATCTATCCGCCGAAGTAAGCTCTCCGGATGTCACGTCTCGCTATCGGCGTCGTCGCCGGCCTGCTGGCCGCGACGGCGGTCGTCTGGTGGGTCCTGCGGGCCGGTTACACCGTCGCCCAGGCACCGGACCAGAACGTCCTTCTGATCACGATCGACACTCTGCGCGCCGACGCGCTGGGGTCGTATGGCGGAGCCGCCGCCACGCCCAACCTGGACGCGCTCGCCGCACACGGTGCGCGCTTTTCGTTTGCGCACGCGCACGCGGTCGTCACGCTGCCCTCACACACGTCGATCCTGACCGGCCGCCTCCCCTACGAACACGGCATCCGCGACAATAGCGGCTACCGTGTCGCCGACGGCACAGCGACGCTGGCGACCCGGCTCAAGACGGCCGGGTTCTCGACAGGCGCGTTCATCGGCGGGTTCCCGCTCACGCGCCGGTTCGGCCTCACGCCTGGTTTTGACGAGTACGACGATCAGATCTCCGAATTGCAGGGTGATCACGCGATGAATGTGCCGGAGCGCCCGGCTGATGCCGTGGTGTCGCGCACCATGGGCTGGATCGATCGCGCACCCGGCAGGTTCTTCGCGTGGGTCCACGTCTTTGATCCGCATTCACCCTATGCCGCGCCGGAGCCGTTCGGCACGCAGTACCGCAATGCGCCGTACAACGGCGAGGTCGCATTCGTCGACAAGGCGCTCGGTCCGCTGTTTGAACGGCTGCGCGCGCTGCCGAGACCCACGCTCGTGATCGTGACGTCAGACCACGGTGAAAGCCTTGGCGAACACAACGAGCTGACGCACGGCATGTTTGCCTACGAAGCCACACTGCGCGTTCCGCTGATCGTGGCCACGATTACGCCCGGTGGGGACGCCACGCGTGGTCGCGTGATCGACACACCGGTGCGGCATGTCGACATTGCCCCGACAGTCGTCGACGCGCTCGGACTGCCAGGAGACGACACGTGGCCGGGTGCGTCCCTGCGACCGCTGATCGCGTCGGGATCCGGCGACGACCGACCCACCTACTTCGAGTCGATGACCTACAACCTCGTGCGTGGCTGGGCCCCTCTGCGCGGCGTCATTGTCGGGCGCGAGAAGTTCATCGACCAACCGATCGCCGAGTTGTACGACCTGATTGCCGATCCCGGCGAGCTGAGGAACATCGCCCAGCCCCGGAAGGACCGCGCGGAGCTCCTCGCTGGCGTGCTGAAGACATTCAACGCGGCTCCACCATCGAGACCGGGGCGCGAAGCCGCCAACGTGGCCGCCACGCTGCGATCGTTGGGGTATGTGTCGGGGAGCGCTGCTCCACGAACGGTCTACACCGAAGCGGACGACCTCAAGAATCTCGCCGGCATCAACCGCGACATGCACAACGCCGACGAGGCGCTGCAGGCGGGCGATTACCAGAAGGCCATTAGGCTGCTCTCCGCAGTGCTGACCGTCCGGCCAGACACCGCCGACGCGGTCGACTCACTGGCGAGGGCGTACTGGGCGGCCGGCGATGCGCGGTCGGCCATCGATGTCCTCGACCGGGCACTGACCGTGGGTATCGCCGCTGACGAGATCCGAGTCCGGCTGGGCCTCTACCTTGCGGAGAGCGGACAGGACGTGCCGCGCGCCCTGACCGTGCTGCGGACACTTCCGGATGACGATGTAGAGGCGCTGAATGCGCTGGGGGTGGCGTATGGCGCCGGAGGGCGGTTTGCCGAAGCCATCACGGCGTTCGAGCGTGTGCTGGCGGTCGACTCCGGCAACGCACTGGCATTGCAGAACATCGCCGCGATGCACCTCAGCATGAACGATCTGGCATCAGCGGAACGTTTTGCGCGGCAGGCCGTGGATCGGGACCCGGCGCTGGCCAAGGCCTTCACGACGCTCGGCGTGGTGTTCGCCAGGTCCGGCCGGCGCACCCAGGCGATCGATCAGTGGAAACGTGCCGTGGAGCTCGACCGCACGGAGTTTGACGCGCTGTACAACCTCGTGGCGCTGCTCGCCGAGTCAGGCCTGATGGGCGAAGCGCGCAGTTACGCCAAACAGTTTGTCGACACCGCGCCCAGGGCCGCCTACGGCCGCGAAGTCGAGCAACTGTCGACGCTGTTGAAATGAGCTCGGAGGCGATTGTCCGCGAAATCGCCTCCGAGCTCATTTCGTGAACGTCGCGATGGCTGACCCCACAACCGTGTCTCCCACGATCACGCGGGCGCGCAGAGTGTAGCGGCCAGGTTCGAGCATGTCGGACGCAAACTCGGTCGCCGCGCGCCAGACGCCACCGGTATCGCGCGGCGTCACCAGTCGATCGTCCACCGCGTCGGTATCACCGGCACGCGTCACGCTGATCTCCACCTGCACATCGTCGAGCGACACACCCTCCGCCGGAGGATACAACTCGAGCTCGGCGCGCACGCCGGTGGCCTGCGCCGGGAGAGGGTCGAGCGCCATGAGCTGAGGGCGTCCCTCAGCGTTCACCCAGGCGACGAGCAGGTCACTGGCTGTGAACGGACCAAGCGTCGGCAGCGTCGCATCCACGTCGGTGGAGATTGCGCCCAACGCGCCTTCCGCGTCGGCCACCGCAACACGCAGTTGGTAGCCGCCGGCAGCCACGGGAACGCTGAACGTGGTCTGAAATACGCCGTCAGGACCCGCCCCTTCCAGCACTCGCCGGCCGCTGTTGAGTGGCGCACCGGCCGCCGCACCGGCAGAGACGAGGCCGAACATCGCAGCAACCGGCCCACGCACGGATCCCGACGATGAGGATGGCACGGCAAGGTTGATGGTCAGCTCAACGCCGCCGGAATCGCCCGGGGCACGGCGCAGGAGTGTGGCGGCCTGCACAGGCACGGCACCATGCTGCTGGCCTGACGCGATCACATCCTTTAGTCGCTCGTCGAGGGTCTTTGGCGCCGGGGTCGCAGAGGGTGTCAGGTTCGGAACTATGGCCAGGCGGTTGACGAAGACCGAGACACCGGGATGTTTGACCACGGCCTCAACGTTCATGCTGCGGCCCGGCTGCAGCCCGGCTGGTGGTTCCACGCCGAGGCGGTAAATCGAGGCACTCGCCGTGCGCACGCGCTCGAAGAACGGCACGGGGTCGCCGACGATGCGATAGAACTGTCCGCCGACAAGTGTGGCAGCCGCTTGCAGACCGTCCCTGTACATCCGCTGGTCTTCAATGCGTCGTTGCGCGGAGCCGGTATCGAACTGAGGTTTGTTGTCGGCCCCAACATCCCTGCGGCCTTCGTCAGTCAGGCTCATGTCGTGTTCTTCCATCAGGACGCTGACCTGGACGCCCGCCGAGGCGGCCGCTGCGGCCAGTCGATTGAGCTGCTGGGAGTCACGTCCGATCGCGAGCCCATCGGACACAACCACCAGATGGCGGATGCCATCGGCCTGCCCCATCGCACGGAGCGCCGCCTCAATGCCGTCGATCTGGAGCGTCGTCAGGCGCTTGGCCATCGCCGCCGTCTGCCTGGCCTGCTGTCGAACGGAAGAGGCGCAGCTGTTCTGGGCAATCAGGATGTCGAGAACCTGCGAGTCGACCTCGGTGCGGCTTCCGCTGAAGCATGCGCGGGCGATCGCCAGCTTCAGCGCCTCCATCACTCCGTAGTCGATGTCCAGAGCCTGACTCACGCCCACGAAGCCGTCAGGTCCGGCCTCAGTGGCAGCCGCGGCGCCCTGTGGCTGCAACGCGGTGAGTTCTCCAAGTGACCCGGAGGTTCTTTTGATGGCCTCGATGATCGCCGCCCGGTCCAGCGTGGGATTCAGGGCGTCCTGCGCGTTCGACGAGCGCACCAGTCCGACGGGATCGGTCGCGGGCAGCCTCGAGACAAACGCCTGCGCGGAGGCGAGCAGTCGCTGGCCGCGTGTGGGCGGAATCGACAGGTCGTCTACCAGGATCACAAAGACTCGATCCTCTCCAACGGCTGCGGCCGGCCCGGCGATGCCGGCGTTGGTAGCGGTCTGACGTCCCCGTCGTCCGTCCGAAGGTGCGGGTGTTGGGACGGCCGGGGCAGGTGACAGCTCACCCCGGGCCTCAAGGTAGCTGACCACGCGTACTGGCATGACGCGCCCGTTGAGCTTCACCTCGAAGGCCTCGACGCCGAGGTTGGACACCGGGCGGCCATCCGTGTCGAATACCGCGACATCCACGGTGACCAGAGCGACGCCCGATTTGAACGTGGGGGCCTGGGACTGTGCGGCCACGGTCACGCCGAGCGCCAGCGCCCCGAGGCAGGCGAGGCGCCAGACCGGATTGCGTGTCGTCATGGGGGTAAGATAGCGCCTTCGGTCCCCCTTTTGGAGCCACTGCGATGCGCCTGACACGACTCGGGTTCTGCCTCGTCATCGGCGTGCTGTTGTGCCTGCCGTCGCCGGTGGCGACACAGCAGACGACACCCCGTCCACAGCCGCCACAACAACCGATGTTCCGCAGCACGACGGCTCTGGTCGAGGTGGACCTGATCGTCCGCGACCGTCAGGGTGAGTTCGTGCCGGGGCTCACCGCCGGGGACCTGCAACTCTTCGAAGACGGGCGGCCGCAGAAGATCGAACAGTTCTACATGGTGACCCACGAGCGTGGGGGCCAGTTGTTTCCCCAGACAGGCGACGCCGTGGTCGCACCGGAGGATCGCGCCCGGCGGATCTTCGTGGTGCTCTTTGATGAAGCGCATATGGACCACGAGGGGCTGCTGCGGGCCAAAATCGGTGCGGACAAGTTCATTCGCGACAATATCGGCCCTAGCGACTTTGGTGGGGTGTTTCACAACAACCAGATGCACAACAGCCGGTTGACGACCAGCAAGGCGGAACTGATCGGTGCCATTCAGGCTGTGGAACATGGCTTCGAAAACCGGCAGGCCCTGCTGTCGACGTTCCGTGAGTTCCCCCGCATTCCCGGCGAAATCGACGCCCTGCGCATCGCTGATGGGAGTCTGGAGGTCGTGAACCGGCTCGGTGCGGCCGTCTGCAAGGACGACCCCTTCAACTGCCAGCTGAACGGCGGCGTGAACCAGGTCGAGAACCTGATTCAGCAGAAGGCCAAACTCTACGTGCGCCAGGCCCGTATTCTCACGTTCAACACGCTGCAGAATCTGCGGTACGTCGTGAATCGGCTGAGCCGCATTCCGGGTCGCAAGACCGTGGTGTTTCTCTCTGAAGGGTTCTTTGTCGAGGAATCTCGGCAGGATCTGATCACCATCGCCGCTGAGGCCGCCCGGGCGGGCACCGTGATTTACAACATCGACTCACGCGGTCTCGTCGGGTCGCCCAGTGCCACTCCTGACGTCCTGCGCACCGAGGCCGGTCGCTCGACGGCGTGGGACACGGGCGAGGATGGACCGCTCATGCTGGCGTCCGCGACCGGCGGCCTGCGCCTGCGCAACATCGACGACATCTCGCGCGCCTTCAATCTCGTTGTGCGCGACACGAGCACCTACTACGTGATTGGTTACCAGCCTGACAATCCGACGATGGATGGCACGTTCCGGAAGATCGAAGTGAAACCCGTGCCGTCGGGGCTCCGTGTGCGATCCCGCCAGGGCTACCGCGCCGTTGCCCTGCCGCCGATGGAACCCATCCGCGGCGGGGGCATGTAGGGCGCGCTGAACTGGAGCGCGCCGGCACCGCCGCCGCGGGGTTCATGGTTCATCGGTTCATGGTTCATCGGTGCGGAACCCTGCACCGTGATCCGGCCCGCTCAAGATCAGCGCGCCCAGGGTCCTCGAAACTGTTATGTCGCTGGGGCGCCGTGGCCCTTTTCTGACGACCAGAGCTCGGACAGTTGATCGAGGCTCGACCTCGGATGCCGTCACCCAGGCCCTACGCGCGCTCGTGACGCGGCGAGGGCAATTGCTGGAGATGCTGACGGCCGAACGCAACCGGCTCCCGCTCGCAGCGGCGGTGCAGGGGGATCTGCACGCGCACAGCGTGGCCCCGCTCAGTGACAACAGCGGCACTCACCGCGGCCATGCGCAAACTACTCACGATCCTCAACGCGATGGTTCAAAACACAGACGCCCTGGACGCCGACGCTGGGTGTCGCCAGCCAGACTCTGGCCACGGCCATCACCCACGATGCTCAGAACTGCCTCGTGCCCGCTTGACACCCAAGACAGTTGCTACGTTCAGAACCTGGAACCCCGCACTGAAGAACCACGAACAGCACCACTGAACCATGAACCGATGAACCATGAACCGCGGAGCCCGGGTTCCCGGTTCCGCCGTTCCCCCTGAAAAAAACGGCCCGGGAGCGTGAGCTCCCGGGCCGTGTGTGTGAGACCGTTCGCGGGCGTTAGAACGTGAACGTCGCGCCGACGCGGAAGATGCGCGGCGGCAGGATCGAGCTGATGCGGTCGGCCGGAATGATCGGGTTGGTCGTCGATCCGAGCAGACTGATGTTGTTGCTCGAGTACCCCAGAATCAAGTCGCTGTTGAGGATGTTGAATCCATCAAACATCACCTTCAGCCGGTTCTGGCCGCCCCGGAACGTGAACGTCTTGTGCACGCCCATGTCCCAGATCGCCTGCTGCGCGAACCTCGTGGTGCCCTGCTTCTCGAAGTTCAGCGTGGCGTAGTTGATGGTCGACGCGGTCGTCGCACCCGTCACCACGTTGATTGCGGTACCCAAGGGCTGCACGCCAGGACCATTGATGGACATGTTCCGGATGGCGCCATCGTTGATGTTCAGGTTGGTCGACGCCATGATGCCCCACGGGAGGTCATAGCTGCCGTTGAACTTGATCAAGTACCGCGCAATGGAGTTGACGCCCTCGAAGTACTCGTTACCCGTCGGGTTTCTGAGTGCATGCATCGGTCCGCCGAAGTCATTGCGCGTCTGGATCGTCACCGCCAGATTCGCCTGCCACTTGTCGCTGTAGCGCTTGTTCAGCGTCAGGTCCACGCCCCGGTAGTCCTCGTAGCTCAACCGGGTCATGGTGATGCCGGTCGTGCCCGTCGGGCGCAGTGTGGTTGCGGGAATGATGTAGTAGGTGCCCGTCTTCCCGGTCGTCGCGTCCGTGTGCGTCAGCGGACCAGTGTAGAGCTGCGTCGAGAAGCCCGCTGAACCCGGCTGGTAGCCGATCTGGAAGCCCGCCGTGCTGTTGTCGTAGCGGCGATAGATGAAGTCCGCCCCGACGGCCAGGTTGCCCACCAGCTCGCGCTGGATGCCGAGGGTCACCTCACGCGTCCGGCCAATCTTCGCGCTCTTGTCGACCGCGTTCTGTCCGGGCGCCAACACGCCGGTGGTCAGGTCGAAACGGCTCGTGCTGGAACTCGGCGTCCCCACCAACTCGTTGACCTGGATAAAGCCGTCACGGTTCGCGTCGGTCCAGCAGGATGCACCGGCCGTCAGGCTGCAGGCGCCACTGTTCTGGTTGTTGCCCCAGCTCAGCGTCACACCACCGAGGCTGCTGAACGCATTGGCCAGGGTGATCTTGGTCGCATAGTAGTACGACCCACTCGCCTTGAGCACGGTCTTGCCGTTGCCCGACAGGTCATAGGTCATCGACACGCGCGGCGAGAAGTTGCCAAACGGCTGCAGGGGCTCCACCTTGCCGGTGATGGCGCTCACACCTTCCGTGAGCTCGCCTTCACACTGCGCCGGCAGCATGGTCGGAATGACCGGGTTGGCCGGTACGCAGCCGCCGAGCCACTTCGACTGCTGCCAGTCGTACCGCAGGCCGGCGTTCACGCGCAGGCGGCCGCGTGAGAACGAATCCTGAATGTAGCCGCTCCACATCCACCAGTCGTTGTTGGTCAGGCCATTGCGCGACAACGAGGCGTTATACGGCACGAGACCGGCCGCCGAACCCACGGGCACGTAGGTCTTGCCATCGAGGCAGTTGTTGAGCGAGTTGCCGACACACTGCACGGTGGCGCGCCCGCCGCCGCTTTGGTTGCCGTAGCTGAGGATCGGGTTGTTGCGGTAGCCCACGCCGAACTTCAGCGAGTGGTCGCCTCCCAGAAAGTTCGTCACGAAGTACGTCGCATCCGTCTTGACTTCGAGTGACGGCCGCACCGTCTGGTACGAAGCGCCCAGCGACCGGCTCAGGTTGCCCGTCGTCCGGATCGTCTGCGGCTGGATGTTGAACATGCAGTTCTTGTTGGACGCCTGCGGATACGACGACAGCTCCTTGGCACCGGTGTACTTGCTCAGACCGCAGAGTTCGGGGGCAATGGAGTCCTGGTAGTCCAGGTAGAACCCGCCGGCGACATGCGTGAGCATGCTGTTGAACACCAGCCGGTCGCTGGCAATCCACGTGTGCGTGAGCTGGTGCGTCGGCAGCGGGAAGTACTTCAGCCAGAAGTCCGACGTCTGCTTGGTGACCGCTTCAAGCTCCGTCACGTCGGAGGCGCCGCGCGCGTTGCGGTACTTGTTGTCCGAGAGGAACAGATACTGGAACTTGTTCGACGCGTTCAGCTGGTAGTTGATCTTGCCCTGCTTGTTCTTGAGCACCGTCTGGTCGTTCTTGAGACAGTCCTTGATCTTCTGCAGGTCGCCATAGGCAATCGTCCCAAGCAGCTGGCCCGCCCGCTGCGCGTCGGCGTAGCCATTGCACTGTGCACTCAAGGCCCGGTCGAAGAAGTTCACCACGCCGGCGTTGATGTCATTCTTGTCGAGGGCCACCCACCACCACAGACGATTGCGCACCAGCGGGCCGCCGTATTCACCGGACACGTTGAAGATCTTGAACACCGGCGCACCCGACAGGAATCCGGTCGTGCCGCGCTTGAAGAAATCCTCCGACACGTTGTTGGCCTGCATCTGATCGTTCTGGAACGTGCCGACCAGCGAGCCCTTGAACACGTTGGACCCACTCTTCGTGATCAGATTGATCGACAGCCCGGATGACTGAATCGAGACGTCGCCGCCGCCGTTGGTCACCGAGATCTGCTCGAACGAGTCGAAGTTGTAATACATCGCCGAGGAGTTCGACGACAGGTCCGTCATCGAGCCGCCTTCGAGGTTCCACTGCACCGACGCGCCCGTGCCGCGCGACTGCAGCCCGACCTGCTGGCCGGACGAGGAGCCACCGACGTTGAGACCTGCCTGCACACCCGGCGTCATGTTGATGATCTGCCACGGGTCGCGCGCCGTCGGAATCTTCTCGAGGATATCCGCCGTGAACGTCGCACCCGTCGTCGTCTTCTTCGTGTCGACGACCGGAGCCGCCGCCGAAACGGTCACTTCCTCCGTCATGGCACCGACTTCCATCGTCGCATTGATTTCGGCGTTGAAGCCGTCCGTCACGCGCACGCTCTGGCGTGCCACGCGCTTGAAGCCACTCAGCTCGAATGTCACCGTGTACGCACCGATCGGGACGACCGGGAACTGATAGGCACCCGAGTTCGCCGTGACCTGGGTCAGCGGCTGCTGCAGCGTGGGCCCCGTCACCGTCACTGTCACACCCGGCAGCACGCCGCCGGACGAGTCTGTCACCTTGCCAAAGATCTGACCGATCGCCTGCGCGTTGGCCGACCCTGCCGTCATCGCCAGTATTCCGGCAACAAGCAGCACTCCTCCTAGGACTCTCTTCATTCCGGCTCCTCCAAAAGCCTCGCCGCACGCATATGGGTCGCCGATGGTGCTGGTGTGCACCATCGGACAACTTCGTAACAGACCGCGAGGTTGGTGCATGCTACGCCCGGCAGTCGCTGCCGGTCAAGGAAACTTCACAAAATTGGTGAAATATACTCCTACTGGGGTATATGGATGATTGACGAAACTGCGCAACCACATGAAGGATGACTACGCCATGTTCCGATCCACGAAGCGATCGCTGCTGGTGATCATCACCCTCGCGCTCGTGATCAAAGTGATCGTCGTCGCGCAGCTCGGCGATCACCCGATGCTCAGTGAGCACAGCGGCCTCGACACCACGGCCTACGCGGAACTGGCACAGCGGGTCGTCGCGGGCGACCTGCTGCTCGGTCCCGGGCTGTATTACCTGTCGCCGCTCTACATGTATGTGCTGGCCGGCGCCCTGGCCGTGACCGATTCGTTCACGGGCGCTCGCCTGATTCAGGTGTCGCTCGGGGCGATCAGTGTGGGCGGACTCTGGGTGCTGACCGCCGCGTGGTCGAACACGCGCGCCGCATGGTGGGCCGCCGGGTTGGCCATCATGACGGGCGTCATCACGTTTTATGAGGTGCTGATCCTGCAGGCGTCTCTGGACTTCGCACTCACGACCGGCGCGTTGCTCGCCCTGACATGGGCCGTGCGATCTGATGGCGGTGTCGCCATGCGGTGGTTCGCACTTGCTGGATCGGCGTTTGGTCTCGCAGCGTTGAATCGTCCCAACATGATGGCGGTCGCCGCCGGCCTGGTCGTGCTCCTCCTGATCACCCGTCGTGTCCGTCCGGCCGCCGTGTTTCTCGTCGGCCTGCTCATCGCGCTCGCCCCCGTCGCCATTCGCAACGGCGTCGTCGCCGGCGAGTGGTTCACCGTGACGTCACACGGCGGCCTCAATCTCTACATCGGCAACTCACCGGCGGCCACCGGGTTCTATCAGGCGGTCCCTGGCGTCCGCCCGACCATCGCCGGCCAGATCGACGACGTACGCGAGGTGGCAGGCCGGGCCCTCGGACGCACCGTGACCGACGATGAGGCGTCCGCGTACTTCAGGGATCTGGCGCTCACGTGGATGCGTGAGCATCCTGGGGATGCCATGGCGTTGTTTGCGAAGAAGTTCGCGTACGTCTTCCACGCGCAATACGTCGCGCTGCCGTATTCCTATCCCTTCTACGTGCACGAGACCGACTCCTGGCTCCGCTGGCTCCCCTCCGGTCCCTGGTTGTTGATGCCATTGGGACTTGTGGGACTCGGACTGCTCGCACGCCGAGCCGACCACCGGACCTGGGTGTGGCTGTCGTTCGTCCCGATGTACGCCGGCGCAGTGGCGCTGTTTTTTGTGGCCGACCGGTATCGCCTGCCGCTGCTCATGCCCATGTGTGTGGGCGCGGGCATTCTGCTTGATGCCTGCGCAACCGCCGTCCGTCAACGCGCCTGGACGTCGATGGCGGTGCCGGCAGTGGTGACTACGGCCTTGTGTGCAGCCGTCAACGCCCCTGCCGGGTTGAATGAAGGGCGATGGGAGGAAGGACTCAAACTGGCACAACGGCTGGTGATTCTGGGCCGCGACGACGAAGCCGCTGCCTGGGTCGAGCGACTCGCACCCGGTGCGCCAACGCCCGGCGTCGCCCACCATCTGGTTGGCGGCCAATACCTCGACGAGAACAAGCCGGCGCGGGCGGTGCCCTACCTGAACGCCGCAGTCGAGGCCGGCCTGCGCACGCCGCGTGTGTTGGGCCATCTGGCGACCGCCCTCCAGCGCGCCGGCCATCGCGAAGAGGCGACTCGTGTGCTCGAGCAGATCCCGACAGACTCGACTGAGCCGCCGGACTTTTGGCTCGGCCTCGGCCGGATCGCCGCATCGCTCCGGGCACTCACCATCGCCGAGCGGATGTTTGGTCAGGCCGTGTCCCAGGCACCGGAGGATCCGGATGCCCGATTGCAGCACGGTGTGAACCTCGTGCTGCAGGAGAAGCTGGACGAGGCCCGGGTGCAACTGCAGGCAACCATCCGTCTGCGTCCACGCCAACCGGATGCGCTGGCCTATCTGGCGTTCTGCGAGTTGTCGTCGGGCCATGTGACGGAAGCCCGGCGGCTGGTCGACGCCGCTCTCAGCATCGACCCGACACATGCCGTCGCCCAGTCGGTGCGTGCGGCCCTGCAGTAGAAAACTGCCGCATGTGCACAAACCGCACGGGAATGAGAAAGTAACGGCATGATTCGATCGCGCGCGGGCCTCTGGACGGTCGTGGCCCTCGTTGGGGCGCTGGCCGCCGGCTGGTGGGTCTGGCGAGGTCCTGCCCTGCACATCGCCCGCACGCCCGATCGCAATGTGCTCGTCATCTCGATCGACACCCTTCGCGCGGACGCCCTCGGGTCCTATGGCGGCCGGGCGGCCACCCCGGCCCTCGACGCCCTGGCGGCGTCGGGCGCGCGGTTCACGTTCGCGCATGCCCACGCGGTGGTCACGCTGCCGTCGCACGCGAGCCTGCTGACCGGCACGTACCCCTACGAACACGGCATCCGCGACAACAACGGCTATCGGCTGCGTCCCGGCGAAGCCACCCTGGCGACGCGCCTCAAAGCAATGGGGTTTGCGACCGGCGCCTTTGTCGGGGCGTTTCCCTTCGATCAGCGGTTTGGCCTCAATCAGGGGTTTGATGTCTACGACGACCGTATCCCCGAGGCGGGACTGACCAGTAATTTTTCGCTGCCGGAACGCCGGGCCGACGAGGTCGTCACCGCGGCCCGCACATGGATCGCGGACCAGTCAGCGCCCTGGTTTGGTTTTGTGCACGTGTTTGATCCGCACGCACCCTACCGGCCGCCGGCGCCGTTCGACACGCAATATTCAACCGATGCGTACGCCGGTGAAGTCGCCTGGACGGATGCGGCCCTCGCACCGCTCCTCGACCTGCTCCGCACACAGACACGACCGACGCTCGTCATCGTGACGTCCGACCACGGCGAAAGCCTCGGCGAACACGGCGAACTGACGCACGGCATCTTTGCGTACGAAGCCACGCTCCGGGTGCCGCTGATCATCGCGGAGGTGACACCGGGTGGCGCCGGCGCGTCCCGCGGTGTGGTCATCGACACGCCGGCGCGCCATGTGGACGTTGTCCCCACCGTGCTGGATGCGCTTGGTGCCCCGGTGGACACGGGCGTGTCTGGTGCGTCCCTGATCGACGTCATCGCTGAAGGACGCGGTGATGCGCGGCCCTCGTATTTCGAGGCCATGACACCGTTCCTCTCCAGGGGCTGGGCGCCGCTGCGCGGCGTGCTTGTCGATCGCGACAAGTACATCGATCTGCCAATCGCCGAGCGCTACGCGCTGCGCGACGACCCGCGCGAACAGCAGAACCTCGCCGCCGCCGACCCCACAGCCACGCAGCTCCTGCTGAACACCCTGCGCACCTTCAATGTGGCGCCCCCGGGCCAGCCCGGCGAAGAATCCGGGGCGGTCCTTGAGCGCCTCCGCGCCCTCGGGTATGTCGGCGGGAGCCCGGCACCACGACGTGAGCAATATACGGAGGCCGACGACCCCAAGCGGCTGATCGATCTCGACCGGATGCTCCACACGGCCGGCGAACTCTATGCACTCGGCCGCAGGAACGAGGCCATCGACGCGTTCCGCGCGGTCATCGCCCGCCGGCCCGACACGGCCGAGGCGTACCGCCACCTGGCCTTCGTGCTCTGGCAATCCGGCCGGGCCGGTGACGCCATCGCCACGCTCGAGACGGCACTCGCGCGCGGGCTGACCCAGCGCGACATCCGCGTCAAACTCGGCATCTACCTCGCGGAAGCCGGTGCGGCCGCACGAGCCATTCCACTGCTCGAGGCAATGCCTGATGACGACAGCGACGTGCTCAACGCGCTGGGTATTGCGTACGGCCAGGAGGGCCGCATGGCGGACGCGATGCGCACCTTCGAGCGCGCGCTCCGCCTCGACGCCACCAGCGGACTCTCGCATCAGAACATCGCCACCCTGCACCTCCGCGGCGGGAATCTCGCGGCGGCCGAGGCCGCCTTCACCCGGGCCCTGGGCATTGACCCCACCCTGACCGGCGCCTACACCGGTCTCGGTGTGGTCCTGGCGCAAACCAACCGTCTCCCGGACGCGCTGAACGCCTGGCGCACGGCCGTGTCGTTGAATCCCTCCGAATTCAACGCGTTATTCAATTTGACGATGGAACTGTTCGCGGCCGGACGGACCGATGAAGCCCGGCAATACGGTGAGCGGTTCGTAGCGACCGCACCACCGCAGCTGTTCGGACCCGACATCGAGCAGGTCCGCCGACGACTCGCCGGTGGTAGATTCTGAACATGTTCACCCTGCTGCTGTCGCTCATCGTGCAGACGCCCCAGGCGCCACCTGTCGCTGCGGCGTCCGTCGTTGTGACACCCGCACCGCCTGTCGCGGAGATCAACATGCGGCAACTCAAAGGTCCGTTGGTCCGCCAGCTGGCCTGGTCGCCGGATCAGTCTGAACTCTACCTGCAGACGTACGAGGCCAATCGTGACGCCAGCGTCAAGACCACCTATCACTATGTGATCACCGTCAGCGATGGCACGCGACGCCAGGTCGACGTGCCGCCGACATGGGCCGTTGCCTACTACCAGTGGAAATCCGGACAGGCCTCACCTGACGATGCCGCGTGGAAGATTGACGTCTCGACCGAAAAGAAGATCCAGTCGGCAACGGCGATGCCGATGGGGGGCGACCTTGCGCGCGGCGGCACCGTGGATCCCACGGGCGGCATTTCGATCGACACCGTGACGGCCTCGGCGGCACAGGCGGGCAACGTCAGCGTCTACACGATGCGCCTGAGCGGTGAGATCGTCGGTGAGTGGATGAATCACCCGATCGTGCCTGGCCTGACATTCGGCTGGGCGCCGAAAGGCCACACGCTGATTGCCTTCGCCGACAAGTCCGGCCAGCTCACCGTGATGGATCGCGCCGGCAAGTCGGCGCGTGTCGACGGCACCCAGAAAGTCACGCTCCCGGCATGGTCGCAGGACGGCACGCATCTGGCCTACCTCGAGCAGAAAGATCGCAACACCTACAGCCTTATCGTGGCGTCCGTCTCGCAACGATGACGTCGAGGATTCGGATCCTCGTCGCAACCGGCGTCCTGGCGGCGGCACTGTGGGCGGCATGGCAGTGGGCCGCCCCGTCGTCTTCAGGGCCAATCATTCTGATTTCGATCGACACGCTCCGCGCCGATCGTCTGCCCTCATACGGGTATGCAGCCGGCGTCACCCCGGCCATCGACCGCCTCGCCTCTGAAGGCGTGCTTTTTGAGCACGCGTACGCACAGTCGCCGCAGACGCTGCCATCACACACGTCGATCCTGACCGGACAGTTTCCCTTCGAACACGGCGTGCGCGACAACATCGGCTTTGTGGTGCCGCCGGAGGTCCGGACGCTGCCGCAGACACTCAAGGCCAACGGGTATGCCACGGCGGCCTTTGTGTCGTCGTTTGTCCTGCGGCACCAGGTCGGCCTCGACCGCGGATTTGACGTCTACGACGATCAACTGCCGCCGGCGGGCCCGGATCGGCCGCTGGGCCAGGTGCAGCGTGCCGGCACGGACACGGCGGCGGCGGCCATCCGCTGGCTGCAGGCGCAGACGTCGCCGAAGTATTTTCTCTTCTTCCACATCTACGAACCACACGCCCCCTACACGCCGCCGGTGATTCCGGCATCCGGCGATCGCTACGACGGCGAGGTCACCTACGCCGATCAGATCGTCGGACAGGTCCTCGACGCGATCCGTGCGCGCGGCGACTATGACGATGCCACGATTGTGTTGTTGTCGGATCACGGCGAGGGTCTGGGTGATCACGGCGAGGAGGAACACGGGCTGTTCCTGTATCGCACGACGATTCAGACGCCGCTGATCATCAAACGCGCCGGAGGGCGCGGCGCCGGTCGCCGCGTCGCCGCGCCTGTGCAGCACATCGATGTCGCGCCGACCGTGCAGGCCCTCGCGGGACTGGCCCCGCCTGATTCGAGGTACGGTCGATCGCTGATGGCCGTACTTGATGACGCCGGCACGCTGCCGGCGGCCCCCATCTATGCCGAAGCGATGTCGCCCCGGTATCACTTCGGCTGGAGTGAGCTGTATGCGCTGACCGACGAACGCTACCGGTTGATTCGGGCGCCGCGTGATGACCTGTTTGATCTGTCGGTCGATCCGGGGGAGACCCGTTCGATCGCCGCCGATCGGCCCCAGGTGCAGGCAGCCATGCGCGCGGCACTGGATGGCCTCGTCGCGTCAGCCGGGGTGTCGGAGCCGGCGGCGGTGTCGGCTGAGGATCGCCAGCGCCTGGCGGCGCTGGGGTATGTCGGATCACAGACCGGCACCCGGGTGCGCGCGGCCTCGGACGCACTGCCCGATCCAAAAGACAAGATCGAGGTGTTGCGGCGATATCAGCGGGCGAATGCGCTGGCCTCCGAAGACCGATGGCCGGAAGCGGCGGTCGCCTACAGAGCGTTGCTCGACACCGAACCGGAGATGATCGATGGCTGGCTCCAACTGGCGCGCGCGAGTGAACGCGCGGGACAACCCGCGGGCGCCCTCGAGGCGTACCGGCAGGTGGTCACGCTGGACGCCACAAACGCGGCGGGGCTGACAGGTGCCGCCGCGGTACTCGTGCAGCTGGGACGGTTCGATGAAGCGCGGGCCCACGCCGAACTGGCGATCGCCGTTGCGCCGGCGGTGGCGCACGAACTGCTGGCAAGGCTCGCCGTGCAGCGTGGGGACGCGGCCGCCGCCCGGACGCACGCCGCCGCCGCGACCGCAGCGGATCCGACGTTGCCCATGCCCGCGTTTGTCGAGGGCCTGATCCTCTACAACCAGGGGGCGTTCGCCGCCGCGATTCCTCCCCTCCTGCAGGCCGCGCAGGCGCTGACCCAACGGACCGAGCAGGTCGCCGACATCCGGTACCTGCTGGCGGATTCCCTCGCCCGCGAGCAGCGATTCGACGAGGCGGTGCCCTGGTTTACGGCCGAGATTGCGTCCTTTCCGGGCCACGTGCGGGCCCGCGCGGGGCTCGCGATGGTGTTCTGGAGCACCGGCCGCAGGGCCGACGCGGTGTCCGCCGTTGACGCGCTCGAATCTGCGGCACGGACACACGCCGGCCCCGAGGCGGATGCGGCGGCGGCACAGCTGTGGGCCATCTTCGGCGACACGGGTCGCGCGGCGGCAGCCCGGGCGCGGGCCGCTGCCGGAGGCCGCACGCCACGGTAGAATTGTTCCGTGTTCCGCAGATTCCAGACGGCCGCGTTGATCGCGCTTCTCATGAGTGCGTCCGCCGCAGGCGTGTACGCTCAGGCGCAGCTCACGTTCCGGTCCGGCATCGATCTGGTGCGTCTCGACATTCGTGTGGTCGATGCCGCCGCACGCCCGATCACGGACCTTCGACAGGACGAGGTCGTGATCATCGAAGACGGTGTGGTGCGGCCGCCCTTGATGTTCCAGCGCATCACGGAACCCGCCGAACTGTTTGTGGACGCCGCCACCAAAGCCGTGACGGCGGAAGTCTCGACCAATGAGGGATTCCCGCGCGGCCACCTGTATCTGATCGTCTTCGACCAGTCACACATCACCGCCGGCAACGAACAACGGGCACGGCTGGCCGCCGAGCAGTTCATCCGCCGGCAGGTGCGGCCCTCCGACCGCGTTGCACTGTTTGCGATTCCCGGACCGGGACCACAAGTCGGGTTCACCGCCGACCGCACCCGGGTGCTCGACGAACTGGCCCGCGTGCGAGGAAGTTATCAGCGTGTCGCGACCACGCCGTTCGGCAACCTGCCGATCTTTGACGCACACCGGATCACCCAGGGTGATGAACGCCTCATCATGGATACGATCGCGCGGCTGACGATCGAGGGCGGCGGTGACGCACTGGGCGTGTCCAGCTCGGCCGCGACCGGAGGACGGGCGGGCGGCGGCGAGGATCTCTCGACGGCCAGGCGGTTGCTCGCAGAAAACGCCCGCATCATCGTGCAGCAGACCGACGCGGAATCTCGCCAGTTCCTCCAACGACTCGCCGATGTGATCCGTGGACTTGGCGACATCGAAGGCCGCAAGTCGGTGGTGCTCTTCTCGGAAGGCTTTTTCCAGGACAACCTGAACCGCGAACTGGAAGCGGTCGCTGCGGCGGCAGCACAGTCGTACGCGGTGTTCTACAGCTTCGATCTCAATCGGCGCGGCCCCTCGATCACCGAAGCGTATGTCCCGGACACCGTGCAGAGTTCGGAAATTCAGGGACGCATCGCGCCGCTCGGCACACTGGCGGTGGAAACCGATGGCACACTGATCGTCGACGCGGCCTCGAGAAGCGACGAAACGCTGGCGCAGATCGCCCGGCAGGCGCAGGACTACTACCTCATCGGATTTGAGCCCTCGGAACGGGCGCGCGCCAGGCGCGGGGAATATCGCCGCGTTACGGTGACGGTGTCGCGACCGGGCGCCAGGGTCAGCACGCGCACCGGCTACGCCCTGCGCGCGGAACCGACGGCTGCCGACCGCCAGCGCGCGATCTCCTCGGTGATGGGCTCGCCGTTTGTGCAGCAGGGCCTGAAGATTGACTACACGACGTACGTGATCAAGGCCGATGCGCCGGGACAACAGCGTGTGGTCCTGAGCCTGACCGCGCAGTTGCCTGTACGCGCGACCCCTGAGGATCGCGCGGACGTGGTATTTGTGGCGCGGGACGTGCGCGATGGCCGCGTGGTGGCCAGCGGTACCGACGCCATCGCGCTGCCGGAGTCCCCACGCGCTGGTGCAGCGATGGGCACCGGCCAGTGGCGCGTCCAGTTCTCGGTGCCGTCGGGCAGTTATCTCATGCGCGCAGTGGTGCGTGAACCGGGCGGCCTGAGCGGAAGCGCCGACCGCCGTATCGACGTGCGTCCACTGGACACACCAAATGTGGCGGTGAGCGATCTGATTCTGAGTTCCCATCACAACGCGATCCCCGTACGGGCCGTCGCCTATCGCGATGAGGGCCTGAGCGGCTTGCTGGAAGCCTACGCACGCTCGGCCAACCAGCTGCAGACGCTCAGCCTGACGGTAACTGTGCGCACGCCAGACGGCAAGGAGGCCACGGCGTCGTACTCATCGCCGCTGCCTGCCCCCGTCACCGACGCCGACGGCTTCATCGTCCGCGCACCGTTCACCGTGCCGATACCGACCGCCGCGCCTGGAGCGTACGTCGTGCACGCGACGTTGACCTCGGACGGCGCCGTGCTCGCCGAACGTACGCGTTTTGTCGATGTGGTCGAGGGCACGGCGGGCCCGGCGCCGACGCGCCCCCTGCCCGCGCCCGCGCCGCCGGTCGCTCCACGCGCCATCGTCGAGGGTCAACTCGGACAAGCGTACGTCGCGGAGCTGCTGCAGCTGTCGGCCGGCACCGCGTTCGCCGGCGCTGCGGAACAGGCCGCCCGTGGACAATGGGAACAGGCAGAGGCCGCCACACACGGCGCGACCGCTGAGGAGAACTTCATCGCGCAGGCGCTGCGCGGACTCGCGCGGTTTGTGCGCGAGGACTTCCCGGGATCGGTCACGGCCTGGACCAGAGCCCAGACACGGGAACCCGATCACGCACTGACGGCGTTTTTCCTCGGATGGGCGCACGAACGTGCAGGAGATACACGCGCGGCCCTCACCTCATGGCGCGGCGCAGCGCACCTGGATCCACAAATGGTCTCGGCGCATCTGGCGCTCGCCGAGGGGTATCTCAAACTCCAGCAGCCGGCACTCGCGCGCCAGGCGCTGCGTGCAGGCCTTGATGCGATTCCCGGCTCAGCGGAACTGCGCACGCGGCTGATGCAGATTGAAGGGGGACGTGAATAGTGCGGGGAGTGGTGCTCGGTGCTCGGTGCTGGGTGCTCGGTGCGGTGCTCTGTGCGGGATGCTGGGTGCTTGGTGCGGCGCCCTTGGCGCAGCAGCGGGCGACGGCGCCGCAACAGGCGCCGACGTTCCAGGCGTCGACGCAGGTCGTGCAGGTGGACGTCCGGGTGTTTGGAAAAGACGGAGCGTTCATCGAAGACCTCACGATCGATGACTTCGAGGTGCTTGAAGGCGGCAAGCCGCAGTCGCTGCGGACGCTGTTTTTTGTGGGCACGGCGGCTCGTGACTCCGCCACCGCGGCCCCACTCGTGTCGGTCAGAAGCGGCGTCAGTGGCGGATCTTCCCAGACGATGACAACCTCCGGCCAGACATGGATTTTTGTGTTTGACCTGAACCACCTGACCACCGGCAGCGGCTTCAACCGCGCGCGCGACTCGGTCAGTACCTTTCTGAAGGAACGGTTCCGCGACGGCGACCTCGGCGGCGTCGTCGCCGGCTCCCGCATGGTGAACAACCGCCTGACAAGCGTGCGGTCGGAACTGGAAGCGGCCGCGGCCTCGGTGAAACCCATCGCCGACCATCGCTCACGCCTCCTGGAATTGACGCGCGAGTGGCCAAAACTTCGCGATGAGAATGAAGCGCTGGCCGTCGCCTCTGACGACCGCGATGCGCTGCAGCGCGCGGTTGTGCGCGCGTGTTCGGAAGACCAGACCGGATGCCAGAACGCCGACATGATGTTGCGCGACAAGGCCCGGCGCTTCAGAACCGAGATGCAGCGGTCCTCGCTCGAAACCCTCAACGCACTGCAGGGCCTCGCAAGCGGCCTCGCACGCGTTCCCGGACCCAAGACGATCGTGCTCCTGACCGACGGCCTCGTCACCCAGGGCATGGAAGCGTCGCTGCAGGCCGTTGTGGGCCAGACGACCAGGGCCGGCGCGCGCATTTACGCCATCGATGCGCGAGGCATGAACCGTGGCGCCAGCGCAGGCTCCATCGATCAGGTCTCCGCCGAGGATGCTGCCGGCGCGCCGGCACGTTTTGATATCGCGGAAGACGCTCCCAACAGCCTGTCGATCGATACCGGCGGCTTCTTCATCAGAAACCAGAACAACATCGGCCGGGCGCTCATCGAGATTGCCGACGATGCGAATCGGTATTACGTGCTCGGATATCAGCCGGAGCACCTCACGCTTGACGGCAAGTTCCGTCCGATCGAGGTGCGCGTCAAGCGCTCAGGCGTGACCGTGCGTGCGCGGCGCGGCTATCTGGCGCTGCCGACATCGCAGCTGCTCGTCCCTCAACCCGTCAAGCGTCAGCCATGACGCCGACGGCGCGAAACATCGCGCTCGTCGGCGCGGTCGTGTTCATGGCGGGCCTCTGGTACGCGTTCGCTCCCTTCACCGGCGATTCGTCAACCATCAACAGCCGACCGAAACACGTCGTGTTGTTCACGCTCGACACCACGCGCGCCGATCACATCGGGGCCTACGGTGCAGGCTTTGCCCGCACGCCGCACCTTGATGCACTCGCGGCCCGTGGCGTGCGGTTCGACGAAGCGGTGACGACCGCACCCATCACCGGCCCTGCCCATGCGGCCATCTTCACGGGACTGTATCCAGCCCGCTTCGGCGTACGCGACAACGCCACCACGCCGCTGCCAGACGACGCCGTCACCATCGCGGAACGATTGCGTGATGCCGGCTTTGCGACAGGCGGATTCATCGGCGCGTTTGTGCTCGACAAGCCGTTCGGCTTTGCCCAGGGCTTCGACACGTTCTCGGGATTCGAACGTGTGGAATCAGGTCGTGAAGCCAACGCGGAACGCATCGGCCAGCTGGTGGTCGACGATGCGCTGGAGTGGGTGAAGGGCCTGACAGCCGACCGGTCGGCGTTCCTCTGGGTGCACTTGTACGATCCTCACGCACCGTACATGGCTCCTGCGCCCTTCGGTGCCGGCTTCGCAGATCGTCCGTACGACGGTGAAGTGTCGTACATGGACCACCAGATCGGGCGTATGCTCGATGCGCTCGAAGGGCGGGGCATGCTCGACGACACGCTCGTGATCGCAGTCGCCGACCACGGAGAATCGCTGGGGGAACACGGTGAAGACGAGCACGGCGTGTTCCTCTACGATCCGGTCATTCGTGTACCGCTCATCATGGCCGGTCCCGGTGTGAAGCCGGGGCATGTGGTGTCCGAGCAGGTGCGTGTGATCGACCTGCTCCCGACGGTGATCGCGACGTTAGGGCTTCCCGCTGCCGACGGACTGGATGGCGAGTCGTTGACCACGCTCCTGCAGGGTGGCTCACGACCAGTCATCCCGGCGGCGTATGCCGAGTCGTATTACCCGAAGTGGCACTACGGCTGGAGTGAACTGCGGTCGCTGCGGGCGGACGGGTGGAAGGTTATTGACGCCCCGCGACCTGAGCTGTTCTCGTTGTCGAAGGACCCGTCGGAGTCCGACAATCTGTTCAACGCACAACGTGCGCTTGGTGATCGCATGGTGGCGGAGGCGGTGCGGCTTGAATCGACGTTCACCGGCGGCGCGTCGCCACTGGTCGCAACGCCCAGTCGCGACACTCTCGAACGGCTTCGCAGTCTCGGCTATGTCGGTACATCGTCGCCCAGGATATCAAGCGGTGAGCGCGGTCCTGATCCCAAGGACCGCATCGAGGAGCGGCGGACGTTCAAGCGTCTGATGTCGGAGGCCATCGACGACATGCGCGCCAACCGGCTTGATGCGGCCGTGCAGAAGCTGCGGGATCTCGTGCGAATCAATGAACGTGCGTACGACCTGCATCAGCTGCTTGGTGAGGCCTACGAACGCCAGGGAAGGCAGCGGGAGGCGCTAGGAGAGTTCGAGATGGCGGCGCTCCTGAATCCCGCCGCCGCCGCGCCGCATCTTTCGGCAGCCGAGCTGCTCCTGGCTGCCGGCCAGCCCGCGCAGGCGCGCACTCGGCTTGAAGCGGCAACGAAGATCGACCCTTTGTCATTCGACGTGGCACTGGTGTTGGGTCGCGTGCTCGAGGCGGAGAACCGCACCATGGAGGCCATGGCCGCGTACGACCGCGCCATTGCGCTCAATCCGGCCAACCCCCGCGCCCGGATGCTGCTCGTGGGTGCCGCGTCACGGGCCGGTCGTCTCGACCTGGCTGAACAACAGCTCCAGCAGCTCCTGGCGATGGGCTATCAGCCCTCGCGCACACACTTCGCGTTGGGTCGCATCGCTCACCTGCGCGGTCAACTCGACGTGGCCGAGCGCCACTACCGGGAGGCGCTGCGGCTTGAACCCGGTCTTGCGATGGCGGAACAGGCGCTACGGCAACTGCGGTAAGGACGCGTGGAGGCGTAGGGCGCGCTGAACTTGAGCGTGCCAAGATGCGGCCCACTACAGTTCAGCGGGCCCTACGTGCTGTGAATCACGGATTATTTGATCGTTTCGAGAATCTTCTTCGCCGTCGGAAGTTCGGACGCATCGGCCGGTGCGATGGAGACGAATTTCGTGAGGTCGGTTTTTGCCGACGCGGTATCACCGAGCGACAGGTGTGAGATCCCGCGGTAGTAGTACGCACTCGGATCATTCGGGAACGTCGTCACGCCCTTCGTGAGCCAGATGATGGCGTCGGCGGGTTTTTTGTCGTTGATCAGGCTGATCCCGATGTTCACAAAGACCGTCGGGTCGGTGATCTTCGAGGCATCGACCGCCGACAGTACGGCCTGGCCTTCGGCCATGCGGCCTGATTCGATCAGGATGGTGCCCAGCAACACCTGCACGTCGACGTCAGCTGGATCTGCGGCGACGGCTTCCTTCAGCACCTCGATGGCCTTGTCGGTGTTGCCTTCGCCATGGTGCGCGCGGGCCAGCAGCGGCTTGAACTGTTTCACCGCCGGATACTGCGCCGCGAGCGCTTCATAAATGGCGCGGGCCTCCGCGAACTGCCGGGCATTCATCATGCCGGCGGCGACGGTCAGCCGCTCCTTGATGACGTCGTTTGGATCGACGACCACCACGGCCTTTTCCAGCACGAACGTTCCGGGCGGCAGGCGCATGCCTTCGCTCACGGGCACGGTGATGGTGCGGGTGACATATCCCTCTTTCGCAAATTCCAGGACCCAGGATCCGCCGGCGATCCCGCCGATGGACCAGTCCCCTTTGGCGTTTGTCTTCTGCGCGGCGGGGCCGCGATTCTGCGACGCCGGCATGGTGGCCGTGATCGTGACGCCTTCCAGCGGCTTGCCCGCTTCGTCGGTGATCTTGCCGGCCACGCGCCCCTGCCCGCGCCACTCCTGGGCGGAAGCCGTCGAGGCCAATCCCACAATCCCGACAATCAGCGAGAACAGGACGGCGCGAAGCGGCGACCGGACATCCTCAATCCTCATTCCTCAATCCTCAATAGCTCATCTTGTACCAAAAAAGAACGCCCCGGAACCCGATGACTCGGATTCCGGGGCGCGAGAGAGACGACCGGACTAGAACGAGAACCGGACGCCGAGGCGGAGGATGCGCGGATTCATGATTTCGCGCACGGTGTCCGCCGACGTGAGCCGGAGGTCGTACTGGCGGCCGAGCACGGTCGCCGCGTTGGTCACGTTGAACACGTCGAGGTCGAGGTTCAGGCGTGTCGTGCGGTACGTGAATTCCTTGCCGACGCGCAGGTCGAGCGAGGTCACGGCCGGCAGACGGAAGTCGGTGACTTTGTCCACGAGCAGCAGGTTCTTGTTGCTGCCGAGCGGGTCACCGGTCGCCACGTTGCTGCGGCTGTAGGGCATCGCGAAACCCTGGCGGTTCATCAGGTTCCAACCGAGGTTGATGCCGTACGGCGCCTGATAGAGACCGTTCAGGATGAACTGGTACTTCGGCAGCACCATGTAGATGCCGCTCTTGCCCGAGCCGCCGGTGGCGCGCATGACTTCGCCGCCATCGATGTTCGGGTTCGTCAGCGTCGACGTCGGATCCGTGCGCGAGTTGTTGCCGTCGAAGTACTCGCGGTGATCGTTCCACGAGAAGCCGAAGCGCGCCATCCAGCGGTTGGACAGACGTTTGGTCGCCGACAGTTCCAGACCGTGGAAGCGCTGCGTGTAGCCCTCGCGGTCGATGTACTCGGTGCGGGTGCGGTTCGCCGGCAGCGCCGTGACACCGTAGTACGGCACAGAGAAGGAACCGACCGGCTGCAGCGAACCTGAGTAGGTGCCGCGCTGCACGTAGTCGTCAGCCCGCAGGCCTTCCACAGGGCGCCAGTTGAAGTTGTTGAAGTGCCGGAAGGTGTAGCTCGCGCCCACGCCGAAGTTCGGCGCGATTTCGCGGTCCAGGCCCAGGATCACTTCCTGCGTCAGCGGCGTCTTGTAGTCGCCAATCACGTGGTTCGGCTTCGACACGTTGGAGGGGTTGTTGATGTCGAACCCGTACCAGTTGCCGGCCGACCGGCCGGCGATTTCCGCCGCATCCACCGTGCCGTTGCCGTTGCGGTCAACGACGTTGTAGATGTACACGCCACGGAAGCCGACGGTCGAGAAGAAGCCGCCCTGGCCGGCGTTCATCTGCGACGCGAAGGCCGCGTAGCTGGCGCGTGCGATCATCTTGCGATCCGCGTCCATCGCGTACGTCGCACCCACGCGCGGCGTAATCGAGTTCCACACGATCGCGTCCTTCGCGACACCGCCCGTCAGGTCGGGAAGCAGCGCCGGCAGAATCGGGTTGCCCTTCTGCGAGATCGCGCGCACCGACGACGTCTGACGATCCCAGCGGAGGCCGATGTTCAGCGTCAGCCGGTCGTAGGAGATGGTGTCAGCCAGGAAGCCCGACATGTACTTGCCGGTGGTCGCCGTAAAGCTGTTCCACGCCGTGACCTCGGCAATCATGTTCGGGTAGCCGTCGTGGTAGGTCATGATGCCGTTGCCGGGCACCGTGTACGCGGAGTCCACATCCGCCTTGCGGTAGCCGAAGCCGGCCTTCAGTTCATGACGGCCGCGGAACAGGTTGCCTTCGAGGTTGAAGTTGTCCTGCGGACGCACGGTGCGGTATTCGTACCAGCTGTTGCGGCCGACGCCCGCATCGTCAGCAAAGATCATGTTGACGTCGAGACCACCCTGGGGCGTCAGGAAGAAGCCGCCCTTGACGTGCGCGTACCGCGCGGTCAGGAAGATGTCGTTCCCGATCGTCTGGTTGAGTTCGCCCTTGTACAATTCGGTCGGGCCGCCCTGGTTCCACGTGGTGGCTGGCGGACGCGACGGACCGGCGCTGCGGCCGTACTTCAGCTTTTCACCGCGGTAGAACGTGAAGTTGCCGCGCAGGTTCGGCGTCGCCTGCCCCGTCACCTTGAGGGAGTAGTTCTCGAGGATCGTCTGGTCAGGAGTGTTCGAGAGCGTCAGCACGGTCACGTCCGTCTTGCCGAACGCGCCCCACGCCCAGATCTTGTCCTTCCAGATCGGGCCGCCGAGTTCGCCACCCCAGTCGGTGTACTCCTTCATCCGGTTGCCCTTGCCGGTGGTGCCGCCGAGCAGCGCCTTGAGATTGTCGGGCAGGTTGTTCGCCTGCATGGACTCGTTCTCGAAGTACCAGCGCGCCGAACCACGCGGCGTGTTGCTGCCGCTCTTCAGCACGAAGTTCAGCGAGACACCGGGCGTCACGTTGGCCACATCAGCGCCACCCGTGGTCGCCTGCATTTCCTGGAACATGTCGAAGTCGTAGTAGGTCGGCGAGGAACCCAGCGCGGACATGTCGGTGATTGGCACACCGTCGATGTTCCACGTGTTTTCGCCACCGGCCGCACCCTTGGCCTGGTAGTTGGACTGCTGGCCGGACTCGGCACCGCCGACGTTCACGCGGTCGACAATGACGCCGGGCACGGTCTGCAGGACCACCCACGGGTCACGCGAGGACGGCACGGACTGCAGCTCCTCGTTGGTGATGTTGGTGGACTGCGCCACACGCTTCGGATCGATCGTCGGCGTTCCGCCAAGCACATCGACCGTCGTCGCCACACCGCCAACGGCCATCGAGGCCCGGAGGGCGACGATCTGGCCGGCCACGACCGTCACGTTTTCCTGCTTCCAGTCGCCGAAGCCCGAGAGCTTCGAGACCACCGTGTACCGTCCGGGCGCCAGGTTGAGGAAACGGGCCTCACCACGCGCATCAGACACGGTGTTGGCCGTCTGCTGGCCGGTGAGCTCAACGGTCGCTCCCGGCAGCACCGCGCCGGTGCTGTCGACTACGGTGACTTCAATACGTCCCGTAAAGGTCTGCGCGGCAGCGGGCACGGCCATCAGGGCCATGCACAGTGTCGCCAAGACCATCTGCACTAGTCGTCTTGTCATGTATCCTCCATCCCTTCCGGACAGGCTCTGTGCCTGCCATCGGGTGTGAATCACTGGGAGGTAGCAATTCTCCGTCCAGTTTTCGGACAGGCCAATCCCTCAAAGACCTGAGGAAAACGGCCAGTTTTTGACGAAGTGCCGGTGTGACAGGACGAACGGTCGGATCAGGCAGTCCAAACCATTGGAGGTTCAGGACGAAAATCGGTCGAAAATGTCGACGAGTTCCTTCAGCCTGGCGCTGCCTTCATCGGGGCTGATGTTGATGCCCTCGGGAACGCAGTGTTCGACGTGGTACTTGAGGACGGCAAGGCTGACCCGGTTCAGCGCCGCTTCTGCAGCGGCGAGCTGTTGAAGGATCTCGACGCACAGGCGCGGTTCCTGGACCATGCGTCTGATTCCGCGCACCTGACCTTCGATGCGGTTGAGGCGGGTAACGATGAGTTGCTGCTGTGCGACGTCCAACATGGTCTTCCTACCAACTACGACCACTTTTCGGCCGTGTTTCAGGTCTTGACCTGAAGCCTCTCAATGAATGAACATTCATTCATATCATGCCACGGCCCCTGCGCCTCGCCAGACCAGGACCAGACGTCGACAAGCGCCAACTGATCCTCGACGCCGCCACCCGTGTCTTCGCCGAACGCGGCTTCTTCGGCGCACAGGTCGCCGACGTGGCCCACCGCGCCGGCATCGCCGCCGGCACGGTGTACCTGTACTTCAAGAGCAAGGACGATCTGCTCATCTCCCTCTTCGATCGCACCATGCAGGACGCGATCCGCGAAGGCCGCGACACCCTGAACGCGGTCAGCGATCCGGCCGACCGCCTGCGCCAGATCGCACGACTGCACCTCGAACGCCTCGGGCGCGATCGCGATCTCGCCGTGGTCTTCCAGGTCGAACTGCGGCAGTCCACTAAGTTCATGGCGCGCCTGTCGGCCACGCGCCTCCGCACGTACCTTGGCGTGATTCGCGACACCATCGCCGAAGGACAAGCCGCCGGAGTCTTCCGCGCGAACGTGCCGCCCACATTCGCCGCCAAGATGTTGTTCGGGGCACTGGATGAAATGGCCACCAACTGGATCCTCAGCGACCGCAAGTACGAACTGCGCGACGATGCGGAGGGTGTGGTGGATGTGTTTTTGCACGGAGTCGCGCAACGGGAGGGGAAATGAGCGTCACAATTCGCCGGGCGGCAGTGTTGGGTGCCGGTGTGATGGGTGCACAAATCGCGGCGCACCTGGCCAACGCCGGCGTGCCGGTCTGGTTGCTGGATGTCACGGCCGACGCCGCCGCCGCAGGCCTGAAGCGCGCGACCACGCTGAAGCCCGATCCGTTCTTCACGCCTGACACCCGCGCGTTGATCCGCACCGGCAGCCTCGATGACCTCTCGGTGCTCGAGGACGCGGACTGGATCGTCGAAGCGATCATCGAGGACCTGGCCGTCAAACGCGCACTGCTTGCGCGTGTCGACGCCATTCGCGCACCACACGCGATCGTCTCATCGAACACGTCAGGCATTCCGCTGGCCCTGATCGCCGAGGGACGCTCGGACGGTTTCCGGCAGCACTGGGTGGGCACCCACTTCTTCAACCCCCCGCGATACCTCCGGCTCGTCGAGGTGATTCCCACACCCGACACCGCTCCAACCGTCGTTGCCGGGCTCTCGGAATGGATCGATCATCGCCTTGGCAAAGGTGTCGTCCTCGCGAAGGACACGCCGGCCTTCATCGCAAACCATCTGGGCATGTTCGGCGTGATGCGCCTGCTCGACGTCGCCGGCACCGGCCGCTACACGATCGAGGAGATTGACGCGATCACCGGCCCCGCCACCGGCCGTCCGAAGAGCGCGACGTTCCGCACGGTGGACCTCGCGGGTCTTGACATCCTCTCGAAGGTCACCGCCGATCTCACCAGGCGCCTCCCGAACGAAGCCGACCGGCGCCACTTCGAGACACCAGCCTACGTGCAGGAGATGCTCACGCGCGGCCTGATCGGCGACAAGGCAGGTCAGGGCTTCTACAAGAAGGTGCGCACGGCGTCCGGCTCCGACATCCAGACGCTCGACCTCGCGACGTTCGAGTACCGTCCGAAGAACCCCGCGCGCCTCCCCGAATTGGAGGCGGTCCGGTCGATCACCGACACCGGGGCGCGCGTGGCATCACTCTTCCACGGCCAGCACCGCACAGGCGAGTTGCTGCGCGAGACCCTGGCGCCAACGCTCCTGTACGCCGCCTACATCGCCGGCGACGTGGCCCACTCGATTGACGACGTCGATCGCGCGATGCGATGGGGCTTCGGCTGGGATATCGGACCGTTCGAACTCTGGGATGCCATCGGCCCCGCCCACGTGCTCGCCGCCTGCGGCATCTCCGCCGACCCGGCGGTCACAGCACTCTTGGCTGGTCGCGACCGCTTCCGCGCGGGCTCATTGCCGCCCGCCGCACCCGATCTGCTCATCCTTCAATCGGCGCGGGAACGCGGCCGCATCGTCCAGTCCAACGAGGGTGCCAGTCTCGTGGACCTCGGCGACGACGTGTTGTGTGTGGAGTTCCACTCCAAGATGAATGCGATCGGCGGCGACACGATTGCGATGCTGCACGCGGGTGTGCGCGAAGCGGAAAAGAACTTCCGCGCGCTGGTCGTCGGCAACGATGGCCTCCACTTCTCCGCCGGCGCCAATCTGATGCTGCTCCTGCTCGAGGCGCAGGAGGAGAACTGGGACGACGTGGATCTGATGGTGCGCGGATTCCAGGGCGCCACGATGGCCCTCAAACAATCCGCCGTGCCCGTGGTCGTCGCGCCTGGCGGCCTCGCGCTGGGCGGCGGGTGCGAGGTCAGCCTGCACGGGGCAGAGGTGCAGGCCGCCGCAGAAACTTACATGGGTCTGGTTGAGGTCAGCGTGGGACTCATTCCCGGGGGTGGCGGCACGAAGGAGATGTTGCTGCGCGCGCTCGACGTGCAGACGGCGTTTGAGACGATTGGTTTCGGCAAGGTGTCCACCAGCGGACCTGATGCAAAGCGGCTGGGCTATCTGCGCGCGCAGGACGGCATCACGATGAACCGCGAACGCCTCATCGCCGATGCCAAGGCCGCGGCCCTTGCGCTGGCACGTGGCGGCTACCAGCCGCCGCAGCCGCGCGCGTCCATCCCGGTTGGGGGCCCGACTGCGTACGCGACGCTGGCGCTGGGTGTGCACCTGGCGTGGCGCGCGGGGCGGCTGAGCGATCACGACGTGACGATCGGCCGCAAGCTGGCCTGGATTCTCACCGGCGGCAATGTGCCGTATGCGACGACCCTGTCCGAAGGCCAGCTGCTGGATCTCGAGCGGGAGGCGTTCCTGAGCCTGTGCGGCGAACCAAAGACGCAGGAGCGCATCGCATACACGCTCAAGACCGGAAAGACGCTCAGGAACTGACGATGGCGGCTGCTGGCGCACTCCCGATCGTGCTCATTCCCGGCATTCAGGGCCATTGGGAGTGGATGAAGCCGACGCTTGACGCGTTGCGCCCGACCAGGGACGTCCGGACGTTTTCGCTCAACGTCGAGGACGGAACCCAGGATCCGTTCGACAGGTGGATGGCGGAGGTCGACCGCGCGATCGACGCGACAGGCGCTGCGCGCGCCGTGATCGTGGGTGTCTCGTTCGGCGGACTCGTCGCCGTCCGGTATGCGGCGACTCGTCCCGATCGCACCGCGGCCGTGATCCTGGCTTCGTCGCCGTCGCCCCGCATGGCGCTGGGTCAGGCGGAGCAGCAGCTCTTGAAGCGGCCGCTCCTGCTGCTGCCGCTGTTCGCGATTCGCGGCCTGCGGCGGCTGCTGCCCGAGGTGCTGGCCGCGCACGACACCTGGCTCGACCGTCTCCGGTTCCTGGTGACCTACGGCTGGCAGGTGACCCGGCGTCCGATCGCGCCACGCCAGACCGCGCGCTGGGTGCGCACATGGCAGACCCGGTCGCGGGAACTGGCGGCCGACTGTGCACGGGTGTGTGCACCGGTGCGGCTGATCACCGGCGACACCCATCTCGATCGCGTCGTCCCGGTCTCGAGCACGCGCGACTACCTGACGCTGATCCCCGGCAGCACGGCCGTCGTGCTGCCACGAACGGGCCACATCGGCCTTGTCTCCAAACCCGCGGCATTTGCCGCGCTCGTGAATGAGTTCATCAATGGTCTTGACGATTCCAGGTCCCGCCGGTCCGCTTGAGGCGAGGCTCGACCTCCCGACGGATGCGCCGCGCGCGGCGGTGGTGCTCGCACACCCCATGCCGACGCTCGGGGGCACCATGCACACGCGGGGCGTGTTCCAGTCCGCAAAGGCCCTCACGCGCATCGGGTGCGTGGTGTTGCGCTTCAACTTTCGAGGCGTCGGCACCAGTGCCGGGTCGTTCGACAACGGGGTTGGCGAAGTGGATGACTTCCGGGCGGCGCTCAACGAGCTGCATGACAGATATCCCGACCTCCCGCTCTGGGCGGCCGGCTTCTCATTCGGCGCCTGGGTGGCGATGGAAACCGGCGCCACCGACCCGCGGGTCTCGGCGCTGATCGGCATCGCGCCACCCGTGGCCGGCCACGGCCTCCGGTTTGTCGACACACTGGACACAGCCAAGCCGAAGTTCCTGGTGCAGGGCGACCTCGACACGCTGTGTCTGTTGAAGGACCTGCGCGCGTTCTACGCACAACTGCACGAACCAAAGGACCTCATCGTCATCGACGGCGCGGACCATCTGTTCGAGGGCCGGACGGAGGAACTCGGCATCGCGCTCGAGGATTTGCTGGGAGATTTTTCATGACCGACATCGTGATCGTCGCCGCCGTCCGCACCCCGATCGGCAAAGCCCCGAAAGGCGTGCTTCGCACCACGCGCCCCGACGACATGGCGGCGCACGTCATCGCGGCGCTCCTCGCGCGGACGCCCGGACTCGATCCGGCGCTGATTGACGATGTGATCATGGGATGCGCCATGCCGGAAGCCGAACAGGGCATGAACGTCGCGCGCATCGCCAGCCTGCGCGCCGGCGTTCCCGTCACCGCGTCGGCGGTCACCGTGAACCGGTTCTGCGCGTCCGGGCTCGAGTCCATTGCGCAGGCGGCAGGACGCATCGCCACCGGCAGTGCGGAGGTCGTCATTGCCGGCGGCACGGAGTCGATGAGCCTGATTCCGATGGGCGGCCACACCATTGCGCCCAATCCCGGACTTGTACGCGACTATCCGGACGTGTATCTCTCCACCGGGCTCGTGGCCGAGAACCATGCGCGTGAGAGCGGGATCTCGCGTGACGCCCAGGATGCGTTCGCGCTGCGGAGCCATCAGCGGGCGCTCGCGGCGATTGATGCCGGCCGCTTCGTGGATGAAATCGCCCCGATCGATGTCGCGACGTTGCAGGGCGTGGTCCGTGTGGACACCGACGAAGGGCCACGCCGCGAAACGTCGGCCGAGGCGCTCGCGGGCCTGAAGCCGGCGTTCCATGTGAAGGGCACGGTCACCGCCGGCAATTCGTCGCAGATGTCCGATGCGGCATCGGCGGTGATTGTGATGTCCGCCGCACGGGCAGCAGCGCTCGGCCTCACGCCGCTGGCGCGATTCGTGGGGTACGCCACCGCCGGCGTGAAGCCCGAGCTGTTTGGCACGGGCCCCGTGCCCGCCATTCGCAAACTGCTCGATCGCCTGGGACTCTCGATCGATGCGGTCGACCTGGTCGAACTGAACGAAGCCTTCGCCGCACAGGTGCTTGCGTGCACGAGGGAACTGCCCATCGACCCCGATCGACTCAACGTCAACGGCGGCGCCATCGCGATCGGTCATCCCCTCGGATGCACCGGCGCCCGACTGACCACGTCGCTTGTGCACGAACTTCGCCGGCGCCAGGCCCGCTACGGCATGGTCACCATGTGTGTCGGCGGCGGCATGGGCGCCGCCGCAATCTTTGAACGCCTTTCCTAGAGGACTTCACAATGTCATCCACCCATCCACCCACCAGCCCATCCACCAACCCACCCGTCCACCAGCCCATCGGGCCATCTCAGAAGGGTGCAGAGTGGCTCTTTGACACCACCGCCGCGGATGGGCTGCTCACCCCGGAAGGTCTCAGCGACGAACACCGGTTGATGGCGCAGACGGCGCAGGAGTTTCTCGCCAAGGAAGTGCTGCCGGCGATCGACCAGCTCGAGACCAAGGACTGGGCGCTCGCGCGCGCGCTGGTGAAACGCTGCGGCGACCTCGGCCTCCTCGGCACCGACGTCCCTGAAGCATTCGGCGGCATCGACCTCGACAAAGCCGCGGCCATCGTCGTCGGCGAGGCCATGGGCGGGAGTGCGTCGTTTGCGACGATGTTTGGCGCGCAGACGGGGTTGGCGATCATCCCGATTCTCTGCTTTGGCACGGACGCGCAGAAACAGAAGTACCTGCCGGGCATTGTGTCCGGGGATCTCGTTGGCGCGTATTGCCTGAGCGAATCGGGGTCGGGTTCTGATGCGCTGGGTGCGCGTGCGAGAGCCACGAAACAACCCGACGAATCGTGGGTGCTCAACGGCGAGAAGATGTGGATCACCAACGGCGGCTTCGCCGACATCTACATCGTGTTTGCCAAGGTGGACGGCGAACAGTTCTCCGCGTTCATCGTGGAGAAGGGCTTCCCCGGCGTCTCGCACGGCAAGGAAGAACACAAGATGGGCCTGCACGGGTCGTCGACGACGCCCGTGATTCTGCAGGACGCAAAGGTGCCGGCCGAGAATCTGCTGGGCGACATTGGCAAGGGCCACAAGATCGCGTTCAACGTGCTGAACTACGGCCGGTTCAAGCTGGCCGGCATGTGCAGTGGCGGCGCGAAGATGGTCGTCGGCGAGGCGGCGAAGTACGCGACCACGCGGCGCCAATTCGGGCAGCCGATCGCGAGTTTTGGCGCGATTCGCCACAAGCTGGGCGACATGCTCGCGCGCACTTACGGCGTGGAGAGCGCGTTATACCGCACCACGGGGCTGATCGATGCGGCCATCGCGGCCGGGGGAGGCACGTCGGATGCGGCACTGGCTGCCCTCGAGGAGTTTGCGATCGAGGCCTCCATCCTCAAGGTGGCCAGCAGCGAGATGCTCGACTTCGTGCTCGACGAAAACGTGCAGATTCACGGCGGCAACGGGTATGTGCACGACTACCCCGCCGAACGGCATTATCGTGACGCCCGCGTGAACCGCATCTTCGAAGGCACCAACGAAATCAACCGTCTCCTGATTCCGGGCATGTTGATGAAGCGCGCCCTGAAGGGCCACGTGCCGCTCATCACTGCAGCAAAGAAGCTGCAGGAGGAACTGCTCACCGTAGGTGGTGTGGGCGAAGTCCGCCGAAGCTCCGAAGGAGCGAAGGCGGATGGTGTAGGCCTCCTCAAGAAGACCGGCATCATGGTGCTTGGGCTGGCCATGCAGACCTATGGCGCCGCCATCGAGCAGGAGCAGGAGGTGTTGATGCTCGTGTCCGACATCCTGATGGACGCGTTTGTCGCCGAGAGCGCGGTGCTTCGGGCCGAACGGAGCGCGGCGCAGTCACACCCGGCGGCGGCGCTGCAGCATGACGCCGCGATGATTCTGGTCCACGATGCCGGCCTCCGGATCGACGCGGCGGCTCGCACCGCGATTCAGACCATGACCACCGGCGACACCCAGCGCACCATGTTGGCCGCGCTGCGCCGCATCCTGAAGGTCACGCCGGTGAACACCATCGCAGCCCGGCGCCGCCTGGCAGACGCCGTGATCGAGAAGAAGGCGTATCTCTTTTAGAACTCACCATGGGGGGCCATGAGGAGCCATGAGGATGCGTGCTGTGCTCGTCGTGCTGATGATGACCGTGCTGTCGGCCTGTACGTCCGGGCCGCAGCCCATGGACGACTCGTCCTATGACCGGGACGTGCTGGCGTCGCGGGCGGCGAAGGACGCGATGTTCAAGTCGAGCCCGGACTCGCCGCTGGTGCCTGCAGACCGCGCGACGTTCACGGGCCTCCTCTACTTCCCGGTGAACTCCCTGTACCGCATGCCGTCGCGGCTCGACGAAGATCGCTCGAACACCACCGTGATCGAACTCTCCACGTCGTCCACGGAAAAGCGGCGGATGCAGCGCGTGGGATCGTTGCGGTTCACATTCAACGGGAAGCCGCTGTCGCTGACCGCGTTCGCCGATGAGGGCACACGCACAATCACGCGGCTGTTTGTGCCGTTCGGCGATCTGACCAGCGGGGAGACCACCTACGGTGGCGGCCGGTATCTCGACCTGGACCGGACGCCCACCGGGCTGTACGACCTGGACTTCAATCGCGCGTATCACCCGTACTGCGTCTACAACATCGACTACGTCTGCCCTGTGCCTCCACGGGAGAACCGGCTCGAGATTGCCATTCTCTCCGGAGAAAAGCTGCCGACCGGCTACCACGCCAAGTCCTGGAAGCCATGATTCGGGCCGTCGTCTTCGACTTTGACGGAGTGCTCGCCGACACCGAACGTCTGCATCTGGTGGCGTTGCGCGACACGCTGGCCACACGGGGCTGGACGCTGTCGGACGAGGACTACTGCACGCATTATCTCGGTTACGACGATCGCGGCTGTGTCACTGAATTCGCGCGACGGCAGGGCGTGAGCCTCGATGACGAATTGGTGCAGGACCTGCTGCGCAACAAGGCCCGCCGCTACGCGGATCTCTTTGACCGCGGCCAGGTGCTCTACCCCACCGCACGCCCGTGTATCGAACGTCTGGCCGCCGAGTTCCCGCTGGCAATCGCCTCAGGCTCCCTGCGCGGCGAGATCGAGCGCATCCTCGACGCCAACGGCTTGCGTGGGTTCTTTCGGCACATCACCGGCGCCGATGATGTCATCGAGGGCAAGCCGGCGCCGGAGAGTTATCAGAAGGCCGTCGCCGCCCTGAATCTCAGCGGCGCCGACGCGCTCGCCATCGAAGACTCACCGTGGGGACTGCAGTCCGCGCGCGGCGCCGGCCTGCACACCATCGGCATCACCACCAGCTATCAGGCCGCAATGCTGACCGATGCCAACCACGTCGTGAATTCGCTCGACGAGATCACGCCGCAGCTCATCCAAGCCCGAGCCGTTTGAGTCACCGTGAGCCGTGGGTCAGCGCACGCCAGGCACAACGCGACGGGTGTAGGTGCCGCCGGCGTTCGGCTCGCTCTCAATGAGCGTCAACGCGCCATTGGTGTGCGTGAAGCGGCGATCCGGCTTGCCGTCATTCCCATCGTCGAACGCCACCGTGCGCAACACGCCGTTCTCCCAGGTTTCCCACTGGCCAACCACGCCGTCCCCATCCTTGTCCTCTTCAACCCTGACCAGGATCTCGGACTCGTAGAACTCGCGCCGGGTCACGATGAACTCCGCGGCATTGTCGACGTCGAGAAAATCGATGCGATGTGTCTTGCCGTCCGCCGACGGATAGAGCCAGGTGTCGGCGACGCCTGTAGGGCCGCCTGAACTTGAGGCGGCCGAGTCAGGTTGGGTGGGGTTGGGTCGTTCGCGGATCCAGCCGGCGCGGGCGAGGAGGCCCTTGTCGTCGTGCTCCTCCCAGCGGTCGATGACGCCGTCTTCGTTGGTATCAAGCTCGGACGAGACGGGACGAGGACCATTCATCCTGGTCCAGGTGTCGATCCGGCCGTTCTTGTCGCGGTCGTACGTGATCTGAATCAGCTGGCCGGTCTGCTGTCGTAGGTGGCCAGGGAGGTGCCCGATCCTTGCGGCTGACCGCAGGCCGCCAGGCTGAGGGCGAACCCTGGCCCCAGCAGGGCAACAGCGACCGCTCTGGAGTCGTAAGTCCAGTAGCGCCGGGTGGGAGGCATGGGGGCATTCTCTCCGCATGACTCCCGTCCCAAGGGAATTGACCCACAGGGCATGGCGTTATAACGTCGCGGTATCCCTCTCATGCACAAACACTTACTAGCGATCCTCGGTGTGGTGGTGGTCCCGGTTCTGGCCGCCCAGCAGTGGCCTGAGTCACGCGGCCCGATGCGGGACGGCACATCCGCCGAAAAGGACCTGCCGTCGAACTGGTCTCCTTCCGGAGAGAATCTGGCCTGGACGCTGCCATTCGGCGGCCGCTCGGCCCCGGCGGTGCACGGCAACCGCCTCTATCTGCAGACGACGACAGAAGGTGATGTCTCGACCACGCAGGAGCGACTGGTGGCCGTCGATGTCACGACCGGTCGCGTCGTCTGGGAACGCACGGTCAGCCAGTACCTGAGCGACGTGCCGCAGCATCGCGCCGCCTGGGCATCGCCCGCGGTTGATCCCCAGACGGGCAACATCATCATGTTCACCATCTCGGCGGAACTGCTCGCCTACAGCCCCGCCGGGGATTTGCTGTGGAGCCGGTCGCTGCCCGAGGAGTACGGCGCCATCACGACACACGGCGGTCGTACCACCTCGCCGATCATCGATGGCGACAAGGTCATCCTCAACACGTTGCTGCAGGGCTGGGGCGACCTCGGTCGCCCTGGGAACCGCTACTTCGCGTTCGACAAGGCGACCGGGCAGACGATCTGGGTGAGCAGCCCGCAGGTGCGTCACTACGACACGAACTACTCGAGCCCGATCCTCGCGACGATTGATGGCGTGCGCCAGATGATCGTTGGCGGCACGGACGGCGCGTTTTACGGCCTGAAGGTCAACACCGGCGAACGGGTGTGGCGGCTGGAAGTCAGCAAACGCGCGATCCTCAACAGCGCGCTCGTACGTGGCACCACGATGTTCTTTGTGCATGGTGAAGAGAACATGGACACCACCGACATGGGCATGGTGGCCGCGATTGACCTTGCCGGCAAGACCGGCGAGATTCCGCTGTCGGCACTGAGCTGGAAGGTGCATCGGTTCATGCCGACGTTCAGCTCACCGCTGCTCAACGGGAATCAGCTCATCGCCATCGACAACGGCGCCATCGTCGGCGCCTTCGACACGACGACCGGCAAGGAGCTGTGGACGCGGTCGCTTGGCACACTGCAGAAGGGATCGCCGACGCTGGCCGACGGCAAGCTGTACGTCGGCACGGAAAACGGCAAGGTCTACATCCTGCGCCCGACCGCGACGGGTGTGGACGTGCTCGACGAAGACGTGCTGGGCAACCCGGCTGACCCGGAAGTGATCTTCGCGTCACCGGTCGTGGCTGGTGGCCGTGTCTACGTCGCCTCGATGGACCGCCTCTACGCGATCGGACCAAAGGCGTCGCCTGCGCCGGCCAGGCCGACGCCGCCCGCGGCCGTCCAGGCCTCCACGGAGGCCCCGGCCGTTGTGCAGGTGTTTCCGTACGAAGCACTGCTTGATGGCGGCCAGTCACAGACGTTTTCGCTGAAGCTGTTTGATGCCAAAGGCAACTTCATCCGCGCGGCGAAGGCCTCCGAAGCCCAGTGGGCGGTGGACCAGCTCGACGGCACCGTCGGCGCCGATGGGCGGTATGTCGCACCGGCGACGGGCACCGCAGGGTTTGTGAAAGCGACGATCGGCGGCATCACCGGCCAGGCCCGCGTGCGCGTCGTGCCGGCCTTGCCCTGGTCCGTCGACTTTGAGGGCATGAAGACGACGCCGATGTGGTGGACGTCGAACATCAAGGGTTCGCCGCGCGAACTCGACGGCACCACGGCGTTGGTGCGCCCGCGTGACGACACTGTGGGCCGGCGCACGAAGTTCCTCATGGGCAAGCCGGAGTGGTCGGACTACACGGTTGAGGTCGACGTGCGCGGTGTCGAGATGCGGCGCCAGCGCGGAGACGTGGGCATCATCAACCAACGGTACGTGTTGATGCTCTTCGGCAACAACCAGAAGATTGAGTTGCAGCCGTGGCAGGCCGCCAACGAGATGACGGTCAGCGTCGACAAGTTCGACTGGCCGGTGAACACCTGGTATCGCATGAAGCTGCGCGTGCAGAACCGGCCCGATGGCACCACCCTCGTGCAGGGCAAGGTGTGGCCGACCGCAGAGTCCGAACCTGCCGCGTGGACCATCGAGAAGGTGGACCGCATTCCGCACCGCGCCGGGGCGCCGGGCCTGTATGGCGACGGCATCTCGGACGTGTTCTTCGACAATTTCAAGGTCTATCGGAACCCGTAGGAATCCCAGATGAAGCCGCACATGAAGCTCCGTGTACTCCTCGTGTCGTCCGCCGCATTCGCCGTCGTGTGTGCGCTGACCGTGTCAGCCAGCCAGGCCCCCAACGGGAAGGGCACCTCCTCGTGGCCGATGTGGGGAGGCTCGCCCGATCGCAATATGGTGTCGGATGCGACCGACATGCCCACGACGTGGGACGTCAAGACCGGCGAGAACATCAAGTGGGTCGCCGCGCTGGGATCGCAGAGTTACGGCAATCCGGTGATCGCCGGCGGCGTGGTGCTCGTCGGCACGAACAACGAGGCGGTGCGTGACCCGAAGCAGCCCGGCGACCGCGGCGTGCTCAAGGCGTTCCGCGAAGCCACCGGCGAATTCATGTGGCAGGCGACGTACGAAAAACTCACGTCGGGCCGCGCGAACGACTGGCCCTTCCAGGGCATTGCCTCGTCGCCCCTGGTGCTTGGCGAGGTCGCGTACTACGTGTCGAACCGGGGCATCGTGCACGCGGTGGACATCCAGGGATTCCACGACGGCGAAAACGACGGCCCGAAGAAAGACGAGGCGCGTACCGGCATCAACGATCCGGACATCCTCTGGGAATTCGACATGATGGAGGAGGTGGGTGCGTTCCCGCACAACCTCGCGAATTCGTCGCCGGTGTTTTTCGACAACCTGATCTATGTGTCCACCGGCAACGGCCAGGACGAAAGCCATGTCAATGTGCCCTCGCCGAAGGCGCCGGCCATCATCGCGCTCGACCGCGTCACCGGCGAACTGGTGTGGGAGGACGCGTCGCCGGGAGACCGCATCCTGCACGGCCAGTGGTCCACCCCGACCGTTGCGACCATCGGCGGCGTGGTGCAGGTCATTCACGGGCAGGGCGACGGCTGGGTGCGCGCGTATGAAGCGAAGACCGGCAAGAAGCTGTGGGAGTTCGACACGAACCCCAAGGACTCGGTGTGGCCGAAGACGCGCAATGAGATCATCGCCACGCCGGTCGCCGTCGGCGACGTCGTCTACATCGCGAATGGCCAGGACCCGGAACATGGCGAAGGCGTCGGTCATCTGTATGCGATCGACGCGACCAAACGCGGCGACATCACCGAGTCGGGCCGCCTCTGGCACTACAACAAGATTCGCCGCACCATCTCGACCGCTGCGGTCAAGGACGGCATCATCTATTACCCGGACTTTTCCGGGTTCTTCCACGCGCTCGACGCCAAGACCGGTGAAGTGCTCTGGGTGCACGACATGTTTGCCGCGATGTGGAGTTCGGCGTTTGTCGTCGACGGCAAGGTCTACCTGGGTGACGAGGACGGCGACATCACGATCTTCCAGCACGGACGCGAGAAGAAGGTGATCAACGAAGTGAACATGGGCAGTTCGGTGTACTCCACGGCCATCACTTCGAATGGCACCATCTACTTCATGACGCGCAACAACCTCTACGCGATTCAGCAAGGCGCGAAATTGAAGTAGCTGGGCAGATGGGCAACTGGGCAGGGGGGCGGATGGAGGCTGGGCGGATGGGTGAGCGGATGAGCCGGTGGGCTGGTGGGCGGATGGGCGCATTGCTATGCGTACTGGCCGCAGTCGCCAGCCTTCACGCAAGCGCCCACCCGCCCAGCAGCCCAGCCACACAACCGCCCAGCAGCCCAGCCGCCCAGTCACCCACCCAGAATTGGCCGCAGTTCCGTAACACCCCCACCCTCTCCGGCGTCACGACTGCCGCGCTGCCGGCGACGTTGCGGCTGCAGTGGACGTTTGATGCGGGGTCGGCGATCGACTCCTCCGCCGCCATCGTTGACGGCGTCGTGTATGTCGGCACGGGCGACGGCAAGTTGCTGGCGGTCGACGCCGCGACGGGCAAGCAGAAGTGGGCCTACCAGGCGGTCTCGGACAACTACGGCATCGGCGAATCCTCACCCGCCGTCGCCAACGGCCTCGTCTACATCGGCGACCTGAGCGGTGTGTTTCACGCCGTGGATGCGGCGACCGGCAAAGCACGCTGGACGTTCAAGACAGGCGCCGAGATCAAGTCGTCCCCGGTGGTCGCCGCAGGCAAGGTGCTCATCGGGTCCTACGACGGCCACTTGTACGGTCTGGACGCGGCGACCGGCAAACAGGCATGGAAGGTGCAGACCGACAACTACGTGCACGCCACCCCGGCGATCTGGAACGGTGTCGCCTACTTCGGCGGGTGCGACGAGTTCTTCCACGGCGTGCGTATCAGCGATGGCGTGCAGGTGGTGTCCATGAACACCGAGGCCTACACGGCCGCGTCCCCGGCCATCGCAAACGGGGTGGCTTATTACGGGACCTTTGCCAATGAAGTGGTTGCCGTCGACATCGCGGCAAAGAAGGTCCGCTGGCGCTTCATGGATCCCGATCGCCAGTTCCCGTTTTATTCATCAGCGGCACTGGCCAACGGCATGATGATCCTCGGCGGCCGCGACAAAAACGTTCGCGCGCTCGACATGGCCACCGGCAAGGAGCGCTGGGTCTTCCCGACCCGCGCACGCGTCGAGTCCTCCCCCGCCATCGTCGGCACCCGCGTGTTCGTGGGCTCGAGCGACGGCAAGTTGTATGTGCTCGACCTGAATTCGGGCAAGCGCCTGTGGGACTTCGAAGCCGGCGCACCCATCACCGCCTCCCCCGCCATCGCCGGCGGCCGCGTCGTCATCGGCGACGGCGACGGCCGGCTCTACGCCTTCGGGCAATAACTCACAGCTGTAGGGCGCGCTGAACTTGAGCGCGCCAACACGGCGCACTACCGCGCTGACGCCAGCGCCGCGACATCGTAGGCAAAGCGCAGCAGGCCGCGGACGCCGGCCGAGGTATTCACCTGGACAGCGACGGTTGTGCCGGTGGTGCGCACGTGCGCCAGTTCCGTCAGGTAGCCGGGAAAGAAGCCGCTGTGACCAACGACCGGCCCGACCGGTGTGGTGGAGCGCACGATGACACCGAGGCCATACTGCACCTCGGGGCCGAGACGTCCCGGCACTGCGGAGTCGAGCATCAACGCTCTGCCAGGCGCAGACAAAGCGTCGCCCAGATACAACGCATGTCCCCACCGTGCGAGATCGCGCGGGCTGGTCGCAAATCCGCCGCCGCCCCACTCGAACTGCGGGTTGATGACGAGCAGGCCGTCCTTGATCATTTCATCCGGAAAGCCGAGTGGATCCGTGGGACCAGCGTAGCCCTTCGCGAGCCCCGGGATTCTCCGGCTCGTTTGAGGCACCACACGCGTCAACTTGAGCGGGCGCAGAAAACGGGTGGCGATTTCGTCGTACGCCTTCGTGCCCGTGACCTGCTCGAGCACCATCGCGAGCACGATGTAGTTGGTGTCCGAGTACTCCCAGCCGGCACCCGCTGCGAACGCCGCTTTGGTATCGAAGAGATAGGCGAGCTGCTCTTCCGGTTTCCAGACACGATCGGGCTGCGCGCGGAGATCAGCCGTGAATGCCGGATTCAATTCGTACCGCACAAGACCACTCGTGTGCGTCATCAGGTGGCGAACGGTGATGTCCCGGGCGTTGGGCAACCGGTCAAACCACGCGTGTTTGCCGAGATACGTCGAGACCTTGGCATCAAGGTCGAGACGTTGTGCGTCGATCAGTTGCACCGCGAGCGCAGCGAAGAACGTCTTGCCGGTGCTGCCGGCGAGGAGGAGATCGTCAGTCGTGAGCGGAATGCCCGTTGTCCGATCCGCGACCCCGGCCGTCGCCGCGTACACCGCGCCGTCCTTCGTCACGAGCCCGACTGACACTCCCGGCGCCCCTGACGCCGGCTGCCACTTCGTCACGAGTTGCTGGAGTTGCTCCTGCAGCGGTGCCGCAGAAGGCCGAGGCGCCTGCGCCGACAGCGTGGCCGCGACCCCGACCGCAGCAACCACCGGCACCCAACCACCCATCCGCCCACCCGCCCAGCCGCCCATCGACACACCCACCCATCCGCTCATCCGCCCACCTGCGCATCCTTCGCGCGAACGAACGTGACCGCGAAGAGCCCAGGCGCCCACGCAATCGTCCACGCGACGAGATGCCACACGTAATTGCGTCCACCGTCGGGTGTGTGATCGGTCCAGATGCCGGACACAAAGTAGAAGGCGGCGCCGCTCGAGACGGCCGCGACGGCACCACGGGCGAGCCACTCGCCGACTCGACCCACACCGTGTCGCAACCAGGCGTTGATGGCAGCGAGGACGATCCACATGAAGGCCCACGCAGCAATGAGACCGCCGAGGTAGCCCAGCGTGCCTGCGACCGCGTAGAACGCAAGCGCACCGGCGACACCGGCGACGATGCCGCCGAGAGACCCGTTTGCGAGCGCCCCGGCGGCGTGACCAAGGACGATACCGACGGCCAACAGCAGCGCGGCGCCGTGCACGATGCCGGCGGTGGTGGTGTGACGCACGCCGTACTCAAACCAGATGAAGTCGCCGATGGTCGCGACAAGCGCCACAACGAGCGGCCGGACTATGTGGGGCATTGGGGGTCAGACCTTTGCAGGCGGGACGAGAGGTGTGGGGCGCGGGGTGCGATGCGAGATCGGCGGTTTCGCCCCTGGCCACTTGCGAACCACAGCCGCCCGGACGCCGAAGTACGAGATGAGTCCGATCGGGTCGGCCAAGAACGTCAGCCCAAGGCACGGCACCACGTACCAGTGCGGTACTTCGAGGCGCTGCGCATCACGCGCCTCCCACGCGCCGACGAACAGATCGAACGCAAGGTAATGCACCCAGCCGGCGAGCAGGCGCCACTCGTTCCGGAACATCTCCCAGACGTCATGGATCGACGAGAAGCCTCCGGGTAGGACCAGCAAGTTGCTGGTCGTGAAGATGCCAGCGACGGTCATGCTGCTCCGCGCATCTTACTCCAGGCGGGCCATGACCTCGGAAGGCAACTCCACGGATCGGACGCCTCCTCCGGGTTCGTGCGTGACGCAGATGGATGTCATGGCACCGGCCGCCAGAATCACATCGCCGCGGCGCAGCGTGAACCCGTATTTCAGCGACCGGCGACCCACGGCGTCGACTCGCACTGCGACCTCAAATTCATCTTCGAACCGGAGTGGCCCCTTGAAGTCACAGGAGGCGGACACCCGCGGATACCCGATGTGTCCTCCAGGTGGCGCAATCTGCAAACCCAGCGACCGCCACAACGCGTGCTCGGCTTCCTCCATGTAGCGGAAATACCAACTGAAATGCACGATACCGGCCAGATCGGTTTCGGCAAACTGCACTCGGCGGCGGTAACGGTACTCGGCTGGCATGGCCTTTCACTATACTGATGGCATGCGCTTTTTGACTCGCTCACTCGCCTTGGCGGCGATCTTCCTTCTGACCGTCACGGTGACGGTCTCGGCCCAGACGGGTGCCACGCTTTCCGGTGTGGTGCAGGACGGTTCCGGTGCCGTACTGCCCGGCGCCACGGTGGTGGTGGGGCAGGTCGCAACGGGCGCAACCCGCGAGGCGGTCTCAGGCGCTGATGGCCGCTTCGCCATGGGCAGCCTGCTGCCCGGCGCCTACGAGGTACGGTCGGAACTGAGCGGCTTCCGCCCCCTCGTCCGAACCGGCATCAATTTGACCGTCGGTGAAAACGCGTCGTTGACCCTGACCATGGCCGTCGGCGCCGCCGAGGTCGTGACGGTCACCGGTGCCGCATCGCAGGTGAACACGCGCACCTCCGAACTCAGCTACCTGGTTGATCAGCGCACGATGGCGCAGATCCCGGTCAACGGCCGCAACTACACCGACCTCATGTCGCTGCTGCCGGCTGTGACGCCCTTCCCGCATCGCGACAACGGTTCGGTCGTCGCGCACGGCCTGGCGATGAGCGTGAACGGGCAGGATCCGCGTGCGAACGTCTATCTGCTCGACGGCACGTTGCTCAACGACTTCACCAACAGCCCGGCCGGCTCGGCGGCAGGCACGGCACTCGGCATGGACACGGTGCAGGAGTTCCGCGTCGAGTCGAATACCTATCGCGCGGAGTTCGGCCGCAACATCGGCGGCCAGATCAACGCCATCACCAAGTCGGGCACCAATCGGTTCGCCGGCAGTGCGTTTGAGTTCCACCGCAATGAAGCGCTCGACGCCAAGGGGTACTTCGACACCGGCGACAAACCGGACTTCATGCGGAACCAGTTCGGCGGCACCATCGGCGGTCCCATCCGGCGCGACCGGCTGTTTTTCTTCGGCGGCTACGAAGCGCTCATCGAGAACCTCGGCCGCACGGTCGTGACGACGGTGCCGGATGACAATGCGCGGCTCGGTGTGGTGGGCGGCGTGACGATTCCGATCAATGCGGCGGTGGTGCCGTTCCTCAACGAGTTCCCGCGCGCCAACGGCGACTCACTCGGCGGAGGGCTCGCGCGGTACACCTTCCCGTTCGATCAGACACTCCGGCAGCACTTCCTGCAGGGCCGCGTGGATGCCGTGCTCGCGAACGGTGCGCAGTTCTTCACGCGCTACACGTTTGACGATGCCGAGCAGCGGCTGCCGACCGACTTCCCGCAGTTCCCCCGGTCGTTCATCTCGACCAACCAGTACCTGACGGCCGAATACCGCCAGTCGCTGTCAGCGTCGCTCTTTCACACGCTGCGGGCCGGCTACAGCCGCACGCGCGTGGGACAGGATATCGAAGCGAACACGGCGAACGTGTTGCCCGTCTTTGCGCCAGGCCGTGAGTTCACCGGCGCGATCGACATTGGCGGCATGCCGCGATTTGGTCCGCAGCTCTCGGCACGGCTGCGGCTGCGCCAGGACGTCTTCAGCCTGAACTACGACATTACCCACACGCGCGGTCGGCATCTCTTCAAGGCGGGCGTGGTCGGCGGACATTACGTGTCGAGCGAGTTCAACCCGACCTTCAGCCTTGGTGTGTTCAGGTTTGCGAACATCAGCGCGTTCCTGCGCAACACGCCGGCGTCGTTCATCGGTCTCACGCCGCAGGGCGACACCAACCGCAAGTGGCCGTTCACCGTGTATGGCGCCTACCTGCAGGACGACTGGCAGGTGCGGCCCGACCTCACGCTGAACCTTGGCTTGCGTGTGGAAGGCTCGACGATGCCTGTCGACGAGGGGAACCGCGACATCAACATGCGCGACCTGCTCGGCGTGCCGGAAATTGGCCGGCTCTACGACAACCCCGCGCCGACGATCTCACCGCGTGTGGGAGCCGCGTGGAACGTGCGCGCTGACGGCCGCACGTCAATTCGTGGCGGCTACGGGCTCTACTACAACACCAACAATCATCAGAACCTGATCGTCACGGTCACCAACCCGCCCGCCACGCCGCGGGTCGTCATCGCCAACCCGTCGTTCCCGGTGCCCCAGTTCGAGCGACTGTCGGGCATTTCGATCCGGCCCATTCAGTACGACGTGGAACTGCCGCGCGTCCACATGTGGAACGTCAACGTGCAGCAGGAACTCTTCTCTGACTGGGTGGTGATGGTGGGTTACGCCGGCTCGCGCGGCAAACACCTGTGGCGCAACTCCGACGTCAACGTACCGACGCCGACCACGTTGTCGGATGGCACGCTGTTTTACCCCGCCGGCCTTACCCGCCCCAACACGCGCTACTCCGCGATCGAGCTCAAGTCGAGTGACGGCGACTCCTGGTACAAGGCGCTCATCGTTGAGGTGAAGAAGCGCTGGAGCAATGGGCTGCAGCTGCAGTCGTCGTACACCTGGTCGGAGTCGGAAGACACCACGCAGAACTCGACGTTTTTCTCGGACTCGACGACCGCGACCACGTCGGCGATGCCCGAATTCATCGAGGGGTACAACAAGGGCTTCTCGGATTTCCATGCGAAGCACAACTGGGTAACCAACTTCGTGTGGGAGCCGATCAGTGGATGGCGTTTGTCGGGCATCTACCGCATGCGCAGCGGCAGCCCGCTCACGCCGTTTGTGCAGACCAACCGTTCGCGCTCGCTCTGGTCGCCGTCGCTTGGCCCGGGCACGGGTCCCGACCGTCCCAGCTACGCGCCTGGTTATGGCCCCAACAACGCGGTCACGGGCGATCCCACACGCTGGTTTGACCCGGCGGCATTTGTGCTGCAGCCGGTCGGCACGTTCGGCAACGTGGGCCGCAACGAACTCATCGGACCCGACCTGAAGACGATGGATCTGGCGCTGAGCAAGCTGTTCGGACTCAGCCGATTGTCGATGGGCCGCGGCACCCTCGAACTGCGCGCGGAAGTGTTCAACCTCTTCAACCGCGCCAACTTCGGCCCACCGTCGCTGGTGGCCTTCGCCGGCACGGCTGCCACCGAAACGCCGCTCGCGTCCTTCGGGCAGATTCGGACCACGATCACATCGGCGCGACAAGCCCAGCTGGGGGTTCGCATCTCCTTCTGACCGGGATTCACAGGGTACGTAGGGTCGCCTGAACTTCAGGCGGCCATCGCCGGCGCGCTCAAGTTCAGCGCGCCCTACGAGGAGACGCGCCCTGCGGCGGACCCTGGACCTTGGACCTTGGACCCTGGACCGCTAGTATGTGTCCATGCATTGGGTGGTCTTCGCGTTAGGGGCGGCGTTGTCGTGGGGGCTCTATGGTCCCGCGCTTCACCAGGGTCAGGTCAAACTCGGCAGCCCGTTCAAGGCGCTGCTCTGCGTCGGGGTCGCCTACTTCATCGTCGGCGTCCTGGTGCCGATGGTGGTGCTGGCGTCACAGGGCCAGTTGACCAAGGGCTGGACGATGGATGGCGCGATGGGGGCGACGGCGGCCGGCATGCTCGGCGCGATCGGCGCCGTGTTCATCATCTACGCGTTCCGCGCCGGTGGCCTGCCGACCTACGTGATGCCGCTGGTGTTCGGCGGCGCACCGGTCGTGAACGTGCTCTTCACCATGTACCTGCACCCGCCAAAGGAATCGCCGAATCCGCTGCTCTATCTCGGATTCATCCTCGTCGCGGCAGGGGCGTCGTTGGTGCTGTATTTCAAGCCATCTTCGTAGTGCTGAGCACTGAGCACCGAGCACCCAGCACTATCGAATCCGACAGATATCGAGTCCGAGCAGGTAATCGAGCCCGAAGTCCCCAATGGGCGCCCCAGGGGGCGGTGCGGGGGTCGCGGCGGGTCGCAGTTCGGTGTACGGCCGGTCGAGGAAGCGCTTGATGTCGTCGGCCAGGAGCTGACGATGGGCGCGCTCGGCGGTGTTGGTGGTGTTGGCCGGCAGCAGTGACGCGCGCGCGGGCAGCGCCTTCAACGTCTGCGTGGCTATCGCGCGCACCTGCGTCATCGGTGCCGACTCCGCCATTGTCATCAACCGTGACACGAGGGCGCGTTCCATGGCGCGATTGATCTCCGATTCGTAGCCGTTGGCCGGCCGCGCGTCGAAGACTGTGGTGTTGAGACGATTAAGCACGTCCTCGAGACCGGGCAACGACGCGTCCACAGCCTTCTGTGCGACGAGGCGCGCCGCGCGGGTGTTGGAGAAGATCCCGCCCAATACAACTTCAGTGGCCGCCACTGCCGGCGACACCGGATCAAACGCGCCGCCGGTCATGCGCGGGAACATTTCGCGATTCGCGCCGAAGCCGGGCGGGCGCGGCGGGATGTTCTGCACCACCGCAGACGGCAACACCAGATCAGACAGACGCAACGCGCTCATCAACGCGTCGAGCGCCTTTGTCTGCCGCGCAGCCGGTGCCCAGCGCACGGGCGTCCGGCCATCTCCACGCATGGCGTAGATGTACTCCTGCCCGCCGAGCGCGGTCACCGCCGAATCCACGGCGTAGCGGTGATGCAGGTACACCGGCACGAGCGCTTCCTCGATGAGCGCCATCGGACGTCCGATCTTGATCGCTCGTTCGCCGAACCCTTCCATCGCCGCGCGACGCAGCTGCAGGATGCGCGTCAGCTCGGCCGCTTCGTCGGTGCCGTTGTTCCACTGGTCCACCTGCGGATTGAGGTCCGTGTCCTGGTTGGACATGTACCGGATGTCCTGATCCCACGCGTCATCCAGAATCTTCTTCAGCGCGGCGGCCTCGTCCGTGCCCGCCGGGAACTGCGAGTAGCCGTACTGAATCGCGACCTTGTCCCACTCGCCGATGCCGACGTCGTAGGCCTCGGAGAAATCCATCGTGCCGTCAGGCCGCAGTGTGATGAGCGGGTGCGGATAGTCGAGCGTCGAGATGCGGCCCTTGCTGCTGTTGTAGTAGTTGTGGCCCAGGCCGATGGTGTGGCCAATTTCATGCGCCGAGAGCTGACGGATGCGCGCAAGCGCCGTCTGTTCAATGATGGCCGGCGCATCGTTGCCGGTCGCGTATGGCGCCAGCAGCCCTTCGAAGATCAGATAGTCCTGCCGCCACCGGAGTGACCCCAGGCTCACGTGGCCTTTCATGATTTCGCCGGTGCGCGGGTCAGTGATTGATGACCCGTAGCTCCAGCCGCGCGTGGACCGATGCACCCAGGTGATCGTGTTGTAGCGCACGTCCATCGGGTCGGCGCCTTCCGGCATCACTTCGACCCGGAACGCATTCCGGAATCCGGCGGCTTCGTACGCCTCGTTCCACCAACGGCCGCCTTCAATCAGCGCCGTGCGAATCGGCTCCGGCGCGCCACGGTCGACGTAGTAGACAATCGGCTCGACCGGATCACTCATCGCCGCGTTGGGATCCTTCTTCTCGAGGCGATGACGATTGATGTAGCGCACGCGCAGGTCGGTGCCCAGCGGCAGTGCGTAGTCGGAGTAGTCCACCCCGAAATATCCCGAGCGAGGATCCATCAGGCGCGGCTTGTAGTTGTTGTCTGGCAACTCGATGATCGAGTGATGCTGGCGGACGGTGACCGCTCCGGGATTCGGCGCCACGTCGCCCAGCCGGCCGCCGATCTGGCCCGCGCCGCCACCCCCGCGACCGCCCGCAGCCGCACCCTCGCTGATGAACGTCGAGATGACATCGATTTCGCTATTCTTCGGGAAACCCTTCGTGCCCTCGAGGTTCACGGCACTGCGCGTGCGGTCGAACCGGTGCCCGCCCAGCCGCGACCCCACGTTGTGCGTGTCGCGCATGATGAAGTCGCTGAAGTCGACCAGGACCCGGCCATTCGACTCGGCGGCCACCTGGAATCCCCAGAGGATGGACTTCGCAAACGCGTCCTCCATCGCCTTGCGCTCGGCGGCGTTCTGACTGTTGGCGCGCCATTCATAGTTCGGCTGCACCATCAACACGCGCGGGCCGACCCGCTGGAAGCTGACCACGGCCGTGCCGCCCAACTGGGCGCGATCGAGACCGATGTCGTTCGACCCGACGCCCGCTGACAGGCCACTCACGTAGAGCACCTCCTGCCCGAGTCTGGGAATTTCGAGGAACAGCGCACCCGTGGCTTCATCCCAATACAGCGGGAAGAACCCGTCGATCTTCTGCATGGATGCGGTGCGGTCCGAGATTTCGGGGATTCGATTGGCGGCCTGCCCCCCGGCCCGGCCCTGCGCCCCTCCGCCTCCGCCCTGACCTGACAGGCCGGCCGGCACGGCCAGCGCCAGCGTCAACATGCAGGTGGCGGCGGTCAAAACACGTGTGGCTGTTGGTTTCATGGGCAGATTGTAGCCCCAGTTGTGAACCTCCCCCCACCGGGACGTACGTGGCTGCCATGACCGTCCTGCTGAAGGACCTCCGCTTCGGCCCCCGCCCGTTCAGCCGCCAGCCTCAGCCCTGCTCGGCGTGCACTTCGCGTGTCACCTACGGTGACGTTGAAGGGCTGATTCCACAACTTCGCAGCCATCGGATAATGGATGAGTGACGCTTGAAGATGAGATCCGGCAGCGGCTGCTGTGGCCCCTGCCCGGTGCCGCCACCCACCTGAAGTTCGCCCCCACACCCAGGCTGAAGAGCTGGGATCCTGGAGCCTATCCACCCCACGCCCGGCGGGCGGCGACGATGCTGCTGATTTATCAAGGGCCGGAGGGACCGTCAATCGCCCTGACGCGGCGGCGGGCGGACCTGCCTGACCATGCGGGACAGATCAGTCTGCCTGGCGGCGGCATTGATGCCGGGGAGACACCGGAAGAAGCCGCCCTGCGTGAGGCGCACGAGGAGATCGGCGTCCCGGCGTCCGCGCTGCGCGTGGTCGGCTCCCTCTCCACCCTCTGGGTCATCGTCAGCGGCTTCGTGGTGCATCCGATTGTGGCGATTGCCGATGAGCGCCCCGTGTTTGCGCCGTCACCGCGAGAGGTCGACACCCTCATCGAGGCGCCGGTGGCCGCGCTGCGGGATCCGTCGATCGTGAAATGGGGCCGCCGCGTCCGCGACGGCGCGGTCGTGGCGTGTCCGTACTTTGCGGTCGGCCCCCACCCCGTCTGGGGCGCCACAGCCATGATGCTCGGCGAATTCTGCACGGCATTGGATCCCACCTTCCTGCCTCCACCGGTGCCGACGAAGGACGAACTGCAAACCCTGCCTTCAATCTGAATCCCCAATCCTCAATCCTCAATCCTCAATTGCGTTAGCATTCCCCCCATGACTCGATCGATCCGCCCCCTGCTGTTGGTCGCCGCGCTTGTTGTGATGCCGGCGCTGATGTTCATGCCCGTTGCCGCGCGCCAGGCCGCGCAGGCGCCCGCCTCGACCGAACACCCTGAATGGGCCGGGCTCCGCTGGCGGAACATCGGACCATTTGTCGGGGGACGCGTGACGGCTGTGGCCGGTCACCGGTCACAATTTTCCACCTACTACATGGGCGGCACCGGCGGTGGCGTGTTCAAGACGACCGACGCGGGCGTGACGTGGCGTCCGATCTCGGATGGCTTCTTTGAAACGGGTTCCATCGGCGCGATCGAAGTCGCCGACTCCGACCCGAACATCATCTACGTCGGCACCGGCAGTGTGGCGATTCGCAGCAACGTGATCGAAGGCCGCGGGATGTACAAGTCCACCGACGCCGGACAGACCTGGACCCACATCGGTCTGCGGGACGCCGGGCAGATCGGTTCCATTCGTGTCCACCCCACAAATCCCAATCTTGTGTACGCCGCCGTGCTCGGCAGCGCTTTTGGTCCGAGCGAGACACGCGGCGTGTATCGTTCACGTGACGGTGGCCAGACATGGCAGCGCGTGAAGTTCGTGAGCAACCGGACCGGCTTCGTGAATCTCGCGATGAACCCGTCGAATCCGAACGAGATCTACGCGGCGTCATGGCGCGGGGAGCGCAAGCCCTGGACCATCATCAGCGGCGGTCCCGCGGCGGATGGCGGCCTCTACAAGACCACCGACGGTGGCGACACGTGGACGCGACTTGGTGGCGGGCTGCCCGCCGGCATCATCGGCAAGATCGACGTCGACATCGCGCGATCGAAGACGACGACGGTGTACGCGCTGGTGGAGGCGCCAGGGGCGGACGGCGGCCTGTATCGCTCGGACGACAGCGGTGCCACGTGGCGTCAGACGTCAAATGCACCGAACCTGCTCGCCCGGCCGTTTTATTACACGTACGTGGACGTCGACCCGAAGGACCCGGAAACGGTGTGGGTCAACAACCTCTCGCTGCTCAAGTCCACCGATGGCGGCCGCACCTGGCGCGCCGTGCCAACGCCGCACGGCGACAACCACGGGATGTGGATCAACCCGGACAACCCGAACTACATCGTGCAGAGCAACGACGGCGGCGCCAACGTCTCCACCGACGGCGGGGCGACGTGGTCCACGCAGCTCAACCAGTCCACGGCGGAACTCTACGGCGTCGAGGTGGACGACCAGTATCCCTACCGCGTGTACGGCGCACAGCAGGACAACGACACCTGGATTGTGCTCAGCCGGCTCCCGGCGGGGGGTCGCGGCGGACAACCGCTGTACATGTCAGGTCCTGGCTGCGAGACCGGGCCGATCAAGCCCACACCGGGTAATCCGAACGTCGTCTATGGCGTGTGCAAGGGTGAGTTCTACCGTCTGAACCTGACGACGGGCCAGACACAGAGCAACTGGAATTATCCGCAGAACCGCTACGGCCACGCCTCGCGCGACATCGCCTACCGCTTCCAGCGCACGTCGCCGTTCATGATCTCGAAGCACGACCCGCGCATGATCCTGCACGGCTCACACGTCGTGCACAAGACCATGGATGGCGGCAAGACGTGGGAGATCATCAGCGGCGACCTGACGCTGAACGAGCCGGGGCCGCAGCAGGACATCTCGGGTGAGCCCATCACGCGCGACATCACCGGTGAAGAGGTCTATTCGACGATCTTCACGATCGATGAGTCCCCGATCGAACCCGGCGTCATCTGGACCGGAGCGAACGATGGCCCAGTGCACGTGACCCGTGACAACGGCAAGACGTGGATCAAGGTCACGCCTCCGATGATGCCGCCGGGTGGACGTGTCACCAACATCGACCCCTCCCCCCATCGTCGAGGCTCCGCGTACGTGGTGATGCATCGGCGGCTGCTGAACGATCCGAAGCCGTACGTCTACCTCACGAATGACTACGGCAAGTCCTGGACGTTCCTGACGCCTGGCACCAACGGTATTCCTGTCGACCACGTGATGCGGGTTGTGCGTGAAGACCCCGATCGCGAAGGACTGCTCTACGCCGGCACCCAGTTCGGGTTCTTCATCTCGTTCAACAACGGCACGACGTGGCAGCGGTTCCAGCAGAATCTGCCGGTCACGCCCATCACCGACATCCGTGTGCACCAGCAGGATCTCGTGGTGTCGACGATGGGGCGAGGGTTCTGGATTCTGGACGGCATCACGTCGCTGCATCAGACGCCAACGGCCGGCGCCGCAGGATTTCTGTATGCACCGAAGGTCGCGATCCGGTCGCGCCATGCGGCGATGGCAGGGTCCTTGACGACGCCAGAACTCCCGGGACCTGGCGCGATCATCGACTACACGTTGCGCGAGGTGTCGGCCACGCCGATCACGCTGCAGGTTCTGAGCGGGTCGGGCGAGGTGATGCGCACAATTCGGTCGGTGGCTGGCGGCGCGAACACGGGCGACGGACTGCCTGTCGCGGCGCCATCGGGCATGACGGAGCCGCCATTGCCCGGACAGGGTCGTGGTGGGCGTGGTGGACGAGGCGGCGGAGGGGCCGCACCGCTGACGGCGCGCGCCGGCATGCAGCGCTACGTGTGGGACATGGCGGCGGACAACGGGTTGACCGTCCCGCCGGGTCGCTACACCGTGCGGCTGACGGCCGGCTCGTTCACGCAGACGCAGCCGCTCGACGTGCGTCTCGATCCGCGGCTCACCGCCGATGGCGTGACCACTGAGGATCTCGAGGTGCAGTACCGATTCAACATCCGCCTGCGCGCGGCCATTGCCGACGCCCAGCAGTTCACATCGTCCGTGCAGAAGGCGCTCGGGTCGGCCACTCCTGAATCAAAGGCTGCATTGACGCGCATTCAGAGCGCGCTCGTGAACGAGACGGGCATCGCGTATCCGCAGCCGATGTTGAACGCACAGCTGCAGGCGGTCACCCGCGTGTCGACCGTCGCGGATGTGCGACCGAACAACGATGCCATCCGCCGCCTCGACGACCTCGAGAAGGAACTCGCGGCGCTGAAGGCCGAAGCGGCCAAGCTCGGAATCAGATAGCTGGGCGGTTGGGCGGCTGTACGTAGGGCCCGCTGAACTTCAGCGGGCCAGTACGGCACGCTGCAACCCAGCGTGCCCTTACGTACCGTCCCGGCGAGCCCGGGTACCGTCTACAGCAACTCCCGTCCGTGCGTCTTCAGCCACCGTTCCGCCTCGCGCCAGTCGGGGCAGACGATGGCGACTTCGCGCCAGAAGGCGCGTGAGTGGTTGGGCTGCCGCATGTGCATGAGCTCGTGCAACATGATGTAGTCCGACACAAACGCCGGCATCAGCACCAGACGCCAGTTGAGCGCGATGGTGCCGGTTGACGAACAGGATCCCCAGCGTGATCGCTGATTCCGAATGGACACTCGGCGGACGGTCTGACCGTGAAGGGCCGCGAGCTCCAGGCAGCGCGGCGGCAGTTCGTCGGCAGCAATCGCGCGCACCGTCGCCATCGGTGTCTCCACGCCACGAAACATCACCGCCGCGCCCGCGGCCTTCGTCGTGGCGTGAGTCTGCCGACGTGTGTGCTCACGGGTGATCCAGACGCCCTGGGTGCGCACAAACCGCAACCCGGCCTCGACTGACGCGCGTCTGGGCACCGTGAGACGCAAGCCGCCGGCGTCGGTCATCCGGAGCACATAACGACGCGCCTTGTGGTGACGCACCACGGTCAGGGGCCAGGCTCGGCCGTCGACGTCAATCGTGGCCGGAACGGCGGCTCGCCGGGGCGTGCGCGGGTCGCCCCACGGCAGCCGAATCTGGAAGCCAAATGCCACGGGCGACAGCGTACATCGGCGGTCAGGATCTGAAAAGATTCTTAAGTTTGTGAATTTGACGAACAATCTTGAGATTTTTAACGTCAATTCAGGCTGTCATTGGTTAGTTTGACCGACCAAAAAGCAAGCAAGTAACCACTTGCTTGCAAGACATGCTTCGCGATAGGGTACGGCCCATGGTCGCCACAGACGTTCGTCAGTCCCTCCTGAAAGCTGCGCTGAAGCTGTTCGCCGAACACGGCAGCCGCGGCGCGACGACGCGCCGGATCGCTCAGGAGGCCGGGGTCAACGAGGTGACCCTGTTCCGACACTTCCCCAACAAGCAGGCGTTGCTGCACGCCGCGTTGCACGCGTTCGCCGAGCAGACGCCGTACCTGCGGCTGCCCGACACGCCGAAAGACCTGGCCGCGGAACTGGAAGTGTGGGCACGCGACCACCACAAACATCTGTACAAGCTTCGCGCGTTGATCCGCACGTCGATGGGTGAGTTCGAAGAAAACCCGGAACAGTGCAAACAGTCGATGTGTGTCTCCATCAGCATCGCCAACGAACTGACCGACTACCTGACGACCGCCCAACGCGCCGGGTTGGTGAGTGCGGACGTCAATTCTGCGGCCGCGACCTCCATGCTCATGGGCACCCTGTTCAGCGATGCGATGGGTCGCGATCTCATGCCGGAGCGGTTTCCCTACGCGATGCGTGACGCGATCGGTCTCTACCTGCAACTGTTCCTGCGCGCCATCGGCGTGCGCGAGGTGAAATAAATGCGTCCGCGTCTTTTCCCCATCCTTGTCGCGCTCACCCTTGTGTGCGCTCCGACACTCGGCCTCGCGCAGACGCCGACCATCCTGACGCTCGAGGAGGCGTTGCGTCGCGCAGAGGCGCAGAGTGAATCCCTGGTCATCGCCGCAGCCGGCTCCTCACGTGCGCAGGCGGATTTGAAACGCACGAACAGCCAGCGGTATCCGCAGATCAGCTTCAGTGGCGGTTACGACCGGACACTGGCCTCCGAATTCAGCGGCGTCTTTGGTGGCGGCAGCGGCGAGGGCGGCGGCGACATCGACTTCAGCGATCTGCCGTTCGGCCAGGCCAACGCCTACCGCTTCACGTTGTCGGGCTCACAACTGCTCTACACCGCCGGCCGTGTCGGCACACAGCGCCAACAGGCCGACGTTGGCATCCGCAATGCCGAACTCACAGTCGCGGCCACACGCGCCATCGTCCAGCTCGAAGTCACCGAGGCGTTTTACAACGTCGCGTTGAGTGAGCGCCTGCTCGGGATTGCCCAGTCGGGTTACGACCAGGCCGACGCGGCCTACCAGCAGACACGCCAGTCGTACGAGGCGGGCCGGCAGCCTGAGTTCGAGGTCCTGCGTGCGCAGGTGCAGCGTGACAACCAGCGTCCGGTCGTCATCCGCGCGCGCGCCAACCGGGACCGCGCGATGTTGCGACTCCGTCAGTTGCTCGAGCTGCCGGCGGACCAGCCCATCGAACTGGCCGTGGATCTCGAGGCAGCCGAACTTGCCGCCCCGGCGCCCTTCGCCGACGCGCTCGCCGCGGTTCAGCAGAATCTCGACCTTGCCTCCCGCACGTCCCTCGCGCAGGCGGAACTGGGTGTCCGGCTCCGTCAGCTCGGCATCGAGATCGTCCGGTCGGCCAAACGTCCCACGGTCAGCTTTGTGTCGCAGTACAGCGCGACCAACTACCCGTCGTCGGTCCTCCCGAACTTCGGACGGATTCGAAACAACTGGACGCTTGGCGCACTGGTGACCATGCCCGTGTTCGCGGGATTCCGGATTCCGGCCGAGGAGGCTGCCGCGAAAGCGGACCTGACCGAGGCCGAAGCGCGACTCAAGCAAGCACGCGAACTTGCGGCTCTTCAGCGTTCAACGGCCCTGCAGGACATGGAAGCCGCGCGCGCGGCGTGGGAAGCCACCGCCGGCACGATCGCGCAGGCGACGCGCGCGTACGAGATCGCCGATCTCCGCTTCCGCGAGGGGTTGTCGACGCAACTTGAACTGTCAGATTCACGGCTCGCGCTGCAGTCAGCGCAGGCCAACCGCGCGCAGGCCGCGCGCGACCTGCAACTCGCCCGCGTGCGTGTGGCGTTGTTGCCGGATTTGCCAATTCAGTAGTGCTGGGTGCGCGGTGCTGAGTGCTTGGTGCGGTGCACGGTGCACGGTGCTGGGTGCTGGGTGCGATGGAGATGACGATGCGTAGAAGAGTGAACGTCGGAGTGTGGGGAGTGGTGGGGTTGACGGTGTTTGCGGCCGCGTGTGGTGGAAGCAGCGCGCCGGCTCCGGCGGCCGCCGACACCGCGCCGGCGGTGGTGCAACTGGCGCCGGAAAACGTCGCGACGGCCGCACTGGCCGACTTGACATCCGGTCCGTTTGTGTCCGGGCAACTCACCCCCGCACGCGAGGCGACCGTGCGCGCACAAACCGGAGGACCGCTGGTCAGCCTCACGGTGGACCGCGGCCGGACCGTGCGGGCGGGCGACGTCATCGGCCGCATTGCCGCGCGTGATCTGGACGATGCGCTCGTGTCGGCACAGGCGGGTGTGAAGTCCGCCGAGAACGCCCTCACGGTGGCGCGCAGTGAGGCGGCGCGCACCGAGGCGCTGGTCAAAGGTGGCGCACTGGCGACGCGCGATCTTGAACAGGCGCACAACATGGTCGCCGGCGCCGAGGCACAGGTGGCCGCCGCCAAAGCGCGCGAGAAGTCCGTGTGGCAACAGCTGGACGACACCAACGTGCGCGCGCCAATCAGCGGCGTGGTGTCCGACCGGCCCGCCAGCGCCGGCGACATCGTGTCACCGGGTACGCCGCTCGCCACCATCATCGATCCGTCGAGCATGCGACTTGAAGCGGCCGTGGCGTCCGATCAGATTTCGCTGGTCCGCCCGGGCGCCAAGGTGAAGTTCCGCGTCCGCGGACTCTCGACTGAGGTGTTCACCGGCACGATCGACCGGTTGAGTCCATCGGCCGATCCCGTCACCCGTCAGGTCACCATCTTTGTGACGCTCCCGAACCTGGGTGGCAAGTTGATCGCCGGTCTTTTTGCGGAAGGACGAGTGGATGCCGAAACCCGTCGCGGGGTCATCGTGCCGCTCGGCGCTGTTGATGAATCCGGCCCCACGCCGCTCATCACGCGCATCCGCGACGGCAAGGCCGAGCGCGTACCGGTAGTGCTCGGGTTGCGTCAGTCCGAAGCCGAACTCGTCGAAGTGACGAGCGGCATCGCCGAAGGCGACGTCGTGATTCTCGGCGCCGCCCGCACCTTGTCGTCCGGCACGCCTGTGCGTGTGGTGGGCGCGATTCCGCAGACGGCCGCGATGCCGTCGGGGCTGTAGGCCATGCTGATTTCAGATTTCGCCATCAAGCGGCCGGTCATCACGGTCGTGTCGATGGTTGCGCTGGTGGTCTTCGGCCTGGTGGCGCTGACCCAGCTCGACACCGACGAATTCCCCGAGGTCAATCCGCCCATCGTCGTCGTGGCGGTGCCCTATCCCGGTGCGTCTCCGGACAACGTGGAACGCGAGATCGTCGAGCCGATCGAAGAGTCGCTGGCCGGCATCAGCGGTGTCCGAACGATTGAATCCTCCTCGCTCGACAGCTTTGCGACGATCACGATTCAGTTCACGTACGAGAAGGACCTGCAGGAAGCTGTGCAGGAGATCCGGGACGAGATCAACGCGATACGCAACGACCTGCCGGCAGAGATGGAAGAGCCGGTGCTGACCAAGATCAGCCTGGACGACTTCCCCGTCGTGTCCCTTGCGCTCGCGTCGAACACCCTCTCGATCCCGGAATTGACGCTGCTGGCCGATCCGGGGATTACACGACGCATTCGCGCCCTCGGCGGCGTCGGGTCCGTGGACATCTCCGGCGCCAACACGCGGGAGATGTCGGTGGAATTGCGCCCGGATGCGCTCCAGACCGCCGGGGTCAGCGTGGCCGAAGTGGTCGGCACCCTCCAACGCCAGAATCTGGCGGCACCGGTCGGACGGCTGCAGGGCGCCAACGACGAGCGGACGATCAGGCTTCGCGGCCGCGTTGAAACCGCTGAAGACTTCTCACGGGTGGTGGTCGCCGATCGTGGCGGGCGCGTTGTGCGGCTCGGGGATGTGGCCAGTGTGCGCGTCGGCGTCGAGGAACCACGGACCACGGCCGTCTACTCGGGCCAGGACGCGGTCGGTATCGACATCAAGAAGTCGCGCGGCTTCAGCACGACCGCTGTGGCGGATGCGATCCGCGCAGAAGTCGACGCCATCCGGCCCACACTGCCCGACGGGGTTGTTCTCCATATCGCCCAGGACGCGGGCACGCGTGTCGAGAACTCCGTGGCGAACGTGCAGTCAGCCCTGATTGAAGGTGCTGTCCTGACAGTGCTCGTCGTGTTTGTTTTCCTGAACTCCTGGCGATCAACGGTCATCACGGGTCTGGCACTGCCGGTGTCCGTCATCGCGTCATTCATCGCCGTCATGGCGTTCGGTTTCACGCTGAACACGATGTCGCTGTTGGGTCTGTCACTTGCCATCGGCATTCTGATTGACGATGCGATTGTGGTGCGCGAGAACATCGTACGTCACGTTGAAATGGGCAAGAGCCACTTTGATGCAGCCCGTGAGGGCACATCGGAGATCGGCCTGGCCGTCACAGCCACCACGTTGTCGATCGTGGTGGTGTTTGTGCCAATCGCGTTCATGGGCGGAGAGGCGGAACAGTGGTTTGCGCCGTTTGCGCTGACCATCGCGTTCTCGGTGCTCGTCTCGCTGTTTGTGTCGTTCTCGCTGGACCCGATGTTGTCGGCCTACTGGCCAGACCCGCATACGCCGATGGCCGAGCGGTCATTCATCTCGCGGCGCCTCGACCGGTTCAATCGCTGGTTTGATCGACAGGCTGACCGGTACAAGCGCGTGATCAGCTGGGCGTTGCGGCATCGGCTGGCCATGGTGGCACTGGCGGTGGGCTCGTTCGTATTTGCCCTGGCAATGCCGGCGATGGGATACCTCGGCGGTGGGTTCTTCCCTCTGCAGGATGTGTCCGAGTTCATCGTGCAGATCGAGACACCTCCCGGGTCGAGCCTTGAGTACACGAAGCGCAAGGCGGAGGAAGCGGCTGCGCTGGCGCGTGCCAAGACGGGCGAGGTGGCGTACACGTACACGACGATCGGATCGTTCACCGGTGCGGTCGACGATGGCTCGGTGTACGTGCGTCTCACGCCCAAGGCTGAGCGCGTGCGACATCAGGACGTCATCGCGGCAGAGCTGCGCGAGGACTTCAAGGCCCTGGGCGGAGTGACGGCGGCCATCTCCAGTGGACGGCTCGACAACCAGAAGCAGATCCAGGTGCAGGTGCGAGGCACGGACACCCGCGAACTGACCAGAATCGCTGATGAGGTCATCACACAGGTCCGCCAGGTCCCTGGCGCGGTGGACGTGGGGTTCTCGACGCGTGGACAGAAACCGGAGCTCGATGTGCGGGTGGACCGGGCGCTTGCGGGATCTCTCGGCATCACGGTGGCGGATGTCGCGCAGACGCTGCGCCCTGCATTTGCCGGGATCGATGCCGGAGACTGGGTGGATCCGACCGGCAAGACCCGCGACGTCACGGTGCGGCTGTCGCCGGAGGCGCGCCAACGTGCCAGCGACCTGGCGAGCCTGCCGATCGCCATCCGGGATCCGCAGGGTCGTCCGGCCTCGCTTCCGCTCGGCCAGGTGGCGACGATCACCCAGTCACTTGGACCAGCGCGTATTGATCACCTTGACCGCGACCGTGTGATCTCGGTGCAGGCCAACACACAAGGCCACCCGTTGACCGAGGTCATCGCCGACATTCAGCGCCGCATTGATGCGATCCCGCTGCCCGCCGGGTATGCCATCACGCAGGGTGGCGAGACGGAGGACCAGCAGGAGGTGTTCTCGCGCATCTTCATCGCACTTGGCGTGGCCGTGCTGCTGATGTACCTCGTACTGGTCGTGCAGTTCGGGTCGTTCCTCGACCCGTTTGCCATCATGTTGTCGCTGCCGCTGTCGCTTATCGGTGTGGTCCTCATCCTGATGGCGACCGGCGACACGCTCAACATCATGAGCATGATCGGCGTGATCCTGCTGATGGGGATCGTGGCCAAAAACGCCATCCTGCTGATCGACTTTGCCAAGATGGCTGAAGCGCAAGGCATGCCGCGCCAACAGGCGATCATCGAAGCCGGCCGGCAGCGCTTGCGGCCGATCCTGATGACCACGTTCGCGCTCACCGCCGGCATGGTGCCGGTGGCCCTGGGTATCGGCGAGGGCGCCGACTTCCGCGCGCCCCTGGGCCGCGCGGTCATCGGCGGGGTCCTTGCGTCCACGTTCCTGACGCTGCTGGTGATCCCGACCTTCTACGACATCCTCTCCGGCAGCCGCGCCCGTCTGGGCCGTTTGTTCCGCCGCGCCTGATAGAGTGTGCTGCGCATGCGCAGGTGGGTGGCACTCGGGGGACTACTGACCATGGTCGGACTTCTGGTGCCGACGATGGCGGATGCTCAGACAACGTCGCGACGTTGGCAGGTGGAGGCTTTCGGCGGACTCTCGGTGTTTGAGTTGCCGACATCCGGGGATGCGGCGTTGCCGCCGACCGGCCAGACGTTGCCGACATCCGGCCCGACGAATCCGAGCCGGCGCGTTCCCACGTGGTTTCTGGGCGACGGTGCATCACTGCTCAATGGCACCAACGCGGAGTTTGGCGTCGCCAGCCGGTTGGTGCCGCTGGACGCAGCCCTGGGCCGCATCGGCCTGACGGGCTCCGGAGCTCCAGTGACGGGTGTGCGGGTGAAGCGAACGCTGACGTCCCGCTGGTCGCTCGAAGCCGGTGCCGAAATCCACAACGGCTCGGTCGACATCGATCGGCAGCTGCTCGATGCCGTTGAGCAGGCACGCGCCGGTTTTGAACAGGCCTTCACGGGTCTCTTCACCAGCGGACCATTCACGGGCGTCCGGGTCGATGCATCCTCCGACATCACGGGCGCCACCAGCAGGGAACTTGCGCTGACGGCGGCGGTCCGACTGGCGCTGGGGGATGGACACTTCGCTCCGTACGTGACACTTGGCGGAGGGTTCATCCGGCGGATCGGCGATCTTCCGAGAGCGACACTCGCGGGGGCCTATCAGTTCACCGTCTCGACATCACAGGGGCAGGCCCAATTTGCGGAGTCCGATACGCTGACCATCCGCTACGAACAGGGCACCAATCTGGTCGGCATTGCCGGCGCGGGGTTCTCGCAACGCCTCACCGATCGCATGTCGCTCACTATCGACGGCCGCGCCTATCTCGGACAGCAGACGCTCACGCTCAGGCTCGACTCGGCACCGATGGTGACCACGCGGACACCCGGGGTGTTCATCGAGTCCTTCACCACGCCTGCGGTGCAGTTCAGCAACAATCCGGCTTCAGGCCGGGACTCCACACTCAGCGGCACACCACTCAATGGCTTCCAGGCATTCACCACCAGTGGTCTCCAGGTGCGCTATCAGGTCACGGCGGGTGTGGCGCTGCGGTTCTGATGCCCGCCTAATTGATCCTGAGCGAGAAGATCCCAAGCCCGTGTGTGGCCGCGACGAGCACGCCACGCTCCGGCACGATCTTCAGATCCACCATCACGACCTCCGGGAATCCGGCTCCGGCGATCGCCCACTGGGTTGATCCGCGTCGCAGGACCAACGGCCCGAAGTCCGTCGCCGCATAAACATCCCCGCGCAGATGATCAAACGCCACCGTGTTGATGGGCAGGTCGCCGAGATCGTGGTCCAGTGAGGTGAAGGTGGCTCGATCATTCACCGGGTCGTACACCACCCGGAACACGTGACCTGGCGTCGCGGGCGTAATCGCATTGAAGCCGGAGTAGGACACGATGGCAGCGTTCACGTCCGTGGGATCCGCAAATACGCGCGTGATGAAGCGCCCAGGCGTTGCAGCGGTATCGATGCGACTGAACGTCACGGCCGCTGCGGACGCGGCGGCGTTCTTCGAAATGAACAGACGCCCCTTGCTTGTCGCTGCCCACAGGGTATTGCCATCAGTGACCGACCGATCGGCGGCCACCACAATGCCGTTGACCCGATCGCTGCCGTAGAAATCACTCGTCAAGTCGCCGGGCTTTCTGCTGGTGGAGTCGGGCGTCGACTGCGAGGCAAACGGGTGCGGCACCCCGAGCGGCTGCCAGTCGCCGCAACTCACCCCGGCGACAGCCCCTGTCGGGAACCGGCAGTTCGCCTCGAGGAACGACTGCGGCCCCCCATTGTTCTGCGTACGCCAGATGTGCTGAAACCCCGTGAACTGTGTGTCGGGATTCACCCGATCAAACGTCAGAAACTGCCGGCCGGTCGAGGAGGTCACCGTGGCGCGTTCGTTGGAGTCCCGGATGGGATCGTCGGTGCGCACCCACATCGACTGATCCGCACTCCGGAAGTTCACGAAGAACCGATTGCTCTGGAAGCTGGCAAACAGCACCTGTGGTCGCGACGGGTGAAATCCCGACGCGGAGGTGCCATCGCCAAACGCAAACAACGGCTTCCACACTCTGGGATCCCCTGCACCATCCTGCCAAATCGTGCTGTTGTCCTGCAGTCCGCCAATCATCCGCCGCAACGGATCCTGCGGATCCAGCGCAATGTTGAAGAACTGCATCGTCTGCAACCCCTTGTTCAGGAAGTACAGGCGCTGCGGAATTCGACTGAGCACGACGTTGCACTGCGGCGCGGTGCCGAATAACTGCGAGCACCGGCTGCTGATGTCGACAAACGAGCCGTCGTTCCGCACGACGCCGCCGTCGGAGCCCACAAACGCGATCATCGGATCCTCAGGGTGAAACACGACCGCGCGAACGTCCACGTGGCTGCTGACACGCGGGTCCTGCGCGTCGCGCCCGAACCCGTGGAAGCGCACTCCGGCATCGATCGACCGCAGCGTCGGCTCTCCAAACGTAGGCGCGGCGACGCCGCCGATGACGACCGTGTCTGGCTGACCATCCGGAACAGCCACCACTACATCGTAGAAACACTGGGCGCCACACAACGCGCGACTGATGTATCCCGGCTGGCTGCTTGAGTTCGACGACAACGCCAGCCACGCTGATGTGTTGGTCAGGTTGGCTCCGCTTCCAGTCACGAGGCTCGCCGCAGGCACGTCTGCGTTGTCGAGGCGATAGACCCCCTGCGTCGACGTCGCCTGTGTGCCGTTATACACGTACACCCGCGTCCGTCCATCCTTCACGGTCAGGTCGAACATGGCCAGATCCTGATACCGCTGCGGCCCCACCACGGCAAACACCGGCTTGAACGACGCGTCACCACCCTCGAGCCCGGCCGCCGACCGATGGATCGCATTGTTGAATGCCGTCGCGTAGACGATGCTGCTGTTGCGGGGGTCGAGTTTGACGTGGCGAACACCGATCACGGTGTCATTCACACCGGCATTCAGCTGCCCTGTGGCTGGAAGCACGGGATCAAGGGGAGGCACCCAGATCAGCGACCAGCTGGTGCCGCCATTGTCCGTCCGATACAACCCGACGCGCGGCTGTGGATACCCCGTCACCTGGCTCTGCCCTCCTCGGACCGCCGTCATCCCCAGCATCGCGGTCGTCGTCGCCACATACATTGTCTGCGGCCGGCCTGGCGCGATGACCACTGTGCTGATGCCGCGCGTCATCGTGAAGTCGATCGCCGTTGGCGCCACCACGGGGTCGACGATCTCTGTTCTGACCCGCGTCCAGGTGTCGCCGCCGTCGATCGATTTGTAGAGTCCGGTGCCTGCATTGGAGTTCTGCGGCGAGTTGGGTTCACCGGTGCCGACATACACGGTGTTTGCGGACCTGTCGTTCGGATCGAGCGTGATGCTCCCGATGCTGTTGGTGCGCATCCCTCTGGAAATCCACTGCCACTTCGGATCTTCCGTGTTCATCGCATCGTCTGTGCGCCAGACGCCACCACCGGCGGTCGCGACCCACAAGCGGCATGCGCCGCGACGCGTGCAGTGTGGCGAGATGGCCAGTGCCGCGACGCGGCCGGACACGCTCTGCGCCGGCGACCCGGTGGCACTTTGCAGCGTGGTCTCAGGACCGAGGCTGGTCCACACGGCCCCAAGCGGATTCGGACCATTGCGATAGGCCATGCCCTGGAACGCCCAGAACCGTGCGGTCGACGCGCGACGCACCTCGATGCTGCCTGGCGTTCCGGGGAACGAGCGGATGTGATCCTCGAGCTCGTAGTACCCGAGAGGTGAGTAACGATCCGGCTTTGTCTGCTCCTGAATCGCAAATCCAACCACACCGGCCGAGACAACGAGGATGAGACTGGCAATGCCGCGCATGCGGACATTATGGATGGAAACTCTCCTGATTCCACAACGTCATATCAGCCCATGGGCGCGGCCGGCCTCGCGAAGGCCGTGCTTCTCGCGTGGACCACGCCATCAGGGTCCGCACGTTTTCGTTCGAGGACAGGACCAGCCGTCATGTGGGCCACGCTCTGGCAGGATATCCGTTACGGACTTCGCACACTTCGCCGGGCGCCTGGCTTCACCACCGTCGCAGTGCTGTCGTTCGCCGTGGGCATCGGGCTCAACAGCGCGATCTTCACCATTGCGGACAACCTGCGGTTCCTGCCTCTGCCCTGCGAACGGCCGGCCTCGGCGGACCTGCTGGTGGCGTTGCGGACGCTGTCGTTATCCGATACGCACAGCCATCATCGTGGCGTCGTCGCCGGGCTCGCGCGTGCCGCGGAAGGACGTGACGGCTTCTTCGACCTGGGTCAGCACACGGTCGGGCGTTGACGGACCGGAGGATCCGATCGAGACCAGCAACGCTTCGAGGCGATCGGTGCCGAACATCTCGTCGGCTTCGTTCTCCGACTCCACACAGCCGTCAGTGTAGAAGAACAGCAGGTCGCCACTCGACAGCGCCACCTCGCGATGGGAGTAGCCGCGACCGGCCAGCAGACCGATCGGAATGCCTGTCGCGTGCATCTTTTCGAGCGCCTGGCCGGGACGCAGCACAAACTGCGGGTTGTGCCCGGCATTGACGTACTGCAGCCGGCGTGTCGCCGGATCGAAGATCCCCAGGAACAACGTCACATACAGGCGTGACCCGGCGGTGGCCGCCATTTCGCGATCAAGGGCCTCGGCGATCGCCGAGAGGTTCTGTCCCATGGCGAGCCGTGTGCGCAGCGACGCCTGGATGTTCGCCATCAGCAGCGCGGCGCCGACGCCTTTGCCGGAGACATCGCCGACAAGCAATGCGACATGGCCGTTGTCCAGCGCGAAGTAGTTGAAAAAGTCGCCGCCGACCTCGCGTGCGGGAATCGACACGCCCTGCACTTCCGTGAGGCCGAAGGACATCGGCGCGCTGGGCAACATGTCGAACTGGATCTGGCGGCCGAGCTCCAGCTCGCGACGCAGCCGTTCCTGCTCGCCGACCGCATGCTGATGGCGCTCGACATCCTCGGCCATCTTGTTGAACGCGGCTGCCAATTCGCCAACCTCGTCGCGGCTGCGCACGGGCACCCGCGCGCGATAGTCGCCGTGCGCGATGCGATCAACGCCCTCGGTCAGGTCGGTCAAATCCTTGGTGAGTCTGCCTGACAACGGCACGACGCCGATGACGAGGATGCCAATCGCGAGCAGACCGAGTCCGGCATTCCGGCCGACAGTGCGGCGGAGGTTTCCCAGCGAATCAGCGACAGGACGCGCGATGCCAAACCGCAGTCCCGACCCTGACGGATCCGCCTTCACGAAGACCACCCAGTCCGACAACACCGTCTTGCCGAGCGGCCCATCGGGGCGGGCGATCGGTCCAAGATCTTCGACCGTCTTCCGGTCATCATCGTTGGCCGTGTACACCTTGCCGTCGGGCCCCACCGCAAACGGTACTTCGCCCTGTTCGCGGCGTGTTGGCGAGAACACCGTCGCCAGAACGTTTTCGAGATCGATCGTCGCATTCACTTCACCGACGACCTTGCCGTCCTGCATCAACTTCACGTCCAGCTTGTTGCCCACCAGCGTGGACGAACGTGTCAGCGGACGCGCGGGTGTCGTCGGCGGCGCCGGAGACGTCGTCGGTTGCGGCGCCTCAGCTGGCGCGACCGGTGGAGTGGCCACAGGCGGCGTCGGCGGTACCGCGGGGTCCACCGCAGGGCTCTGACGCACCGCTTCCGCCTTCTTCTGCAACTGCTCCGCGCCTATCCGGATGCCTTCGGCGATCCCCATCATCTTGAGGTTCACCTCGCGCGCCAACTGCGCGCGCTGTTCGGGCGTCATCTTTTCGTAGCCGCCCTCAGGCACGTACTTGCTGAACATCTCCCGGGCAATCGCGCCCATGTCGATCACGACACGATCTGCGGACGGAGTCGCCGGCGGTGGCACACCTTCCACGGGTTTCACACCCTCAACAGGCTTCACCGTATCAGCGGGAACACTTGCCGGAGCGTCCGGCGGCCGGGGCCCACGACCACGTCCAGGCCTCGGGTCACCCCCGCGCCCGCCATCACCACGCCCGCCATCGGCGCGCTGTTGATCCTGACGCGCCACCGGGGGACGCGGACCGCCACCGCGCATGCCCTGGAACTCGACCGTCTCCAGCAACATCGCCGCAGCGCCCAAAGCCTCAGCCACACGCGCCTGTTCCGACGACGTCGCGGGCTGTGACGCCGCCGACGCAACACCCGGTGTGATTGTCGGGGCAGCCGGAGTCGCGGGCTCGACGTCAACGTCGGCAGTCTGCGGCTCCGGCCGCTGCGCCACGCGAACGACCTCCGGCTCATTCATATCAGCCAGTTGTTCAACACGCGCACTCAGTTCGGACGTCACCAGCTGCATCCGCTGCGTCATGCCCAACGACAACTCGTCCGCTTCACGGGTGGCCAGATCCTGCAACGCCCGCACCTGACTGGTGTACGAGAAGTACGTCACGGCGGTCAGGGGCACGACCGACAGGACCAGGAAGGCGACGATGAGGCGGGTGCGGAGTTTCATGGAGTCTCGAATCAGGACGCGAACGTCGCCACAACGGGCGCGTGATCACTTGTGCCAAAGTCGCGCCTGGACACGCACGTGACGGCGGTCGCGCCCATCGCGGCCGTCGCCAGCACGTAGTCTATGCGCCAACCGATATTGCGCTGACGCAGACTGCGCCAGGGGGCCCACCACGTGAACAAGTCGTTGTTGTCGGGATCCAGCGCCCGGCCGACGTCGGTCATTCCAAGGCCCAGCACCCGGGCAAAGAGGTCACGCTCCTCCTGCCTGGTGCCGATCTGGTTGACCTTGCGTTCCTTCGGATGCACGTCCCGCTCCTCACGCGCCACGTTGATGTCCCCACACAGCACGAGCACCTGGCCCGCCTGAGTCGTTTCAGCCAGCCACCGGTGGAGGTCGCCGAAAAACCGCATCTTCGCGTCGTAGTCCTTGCCCCCGTTGGGCACGTAGACCGAGACGAAACGGACCGGGCTCCGGTTGACTCCGACAGGCCCTGGTACATCCGCCACGACGATGCGCTGTTCAAAGTCGAACTCGGGGTGCCAGAACCTGGGCGCCTCGGTGGCGAACGTCCGCCGGATCAACAGCGCCACGCCTGAGTAGCCCCCCGCTCCATGCCACGCCGACCAGTACTCCCCGGGATTCACCAGCAACTCCGGCACCTGCGCCGGAGTCGCCTTGATCTCCTGGAGGCACAACACGTCGGGTTGTTCCGACTCCAACAACTCCTGCACCTGGGCCTGCCGCGCCCGGATGCCGTTCACGTTCCACGTAATGACCTTCACGCCAATGCCTTTATTCCCGCCGCCAGGCGGCCAACCCCTTCAACCGCCGTGCTCTTTTCCAACGCGCCGTACGACACCCGGAGCGAACATCCGTCCGTGGCCCCGAACGCCGACCCTGGAATGACCGCCACACGATGGTCGCGAATCAGCCGTTCGGTCAGCGACATCGCGTCGCGCGTGGTGTGGACCTTGATGAAGTAATAAAACGCGCCGAGAGCCGCGGGCACGTCGCACGGCACGGACGGATCCCCCAACGCATCCGCCATCATGGTCCGCATCTCGTCGAGCCGCGCGAGGTGACCTTCGCAGTAGGCGCGCCCCACGCGCAATGCGGCGAGCGCCACACGTTGCGACACCACCGGCGGACACACAAGCAGCGTGTCCTGGATCTTGTTGACCGCCTCCCACAACGCCTCGGGAACCACCATGTACCCCATCCGCCAGCTGGCCAGTCCGTAGGCCTTCGACAGCGAATACATCGAAATGGTGTGTCCTGATGCGCCAGGAATGCTGCCGGGTGAGAAATGCGCCGCACCGGCGTACAGGAAGTACTCGTACACCTCATCGTGGATGTGGAAGATGCCGCGCTCCCGGCATAACTGATTGACCGCGCGCAGCGAGGCCTCCGGATACACGACACCGGTCGGGTTATTGGGGGAGACGGTGACGATCGCTCGAGTTCGGGAAGTGATCGCCGCCGCGATCCTCTCCAAATCCAGTTGGCGCTGTGCATCGGTCTGCACAGGCACCACGCGCGCCCCGGCCATCTCGATGGCCATCTCGTGGTTGAAGTAATACGGCACCGGCAGGATGACGTCATCGCCGGGGTCCGTCACCGCGAGGACCGCGTTCATGAACGCCAGATTCCCCCCGGCAGTGACCACTACCCGGCTGCCCTTCGTCACGTCGATGTGATTTTCCAGACGGAGCTTGTCCGCAATCGCCGACACCAGAGCGTCTTCGCCCTCGACCGCACCGTAGCGGTGATCGAGCGGCGACTCTGGGAATGACGCAAGTGCCGCGACGGCCTCCGGCGGCGGGCCGTAGGACACAACACCCTGACCCAATGACACCGTGCCCGGCGTCTCGGCAATCCAGCGGCTGACGATCGGAATGATGGGTGTCTGCACCGCCGCCAGGCGGCGTGACTGCGCGTGACCACTCATCGTGCGGCAGCCTGAGACACGATGGCGATCCATCGGCCATCCGGGCTCACGGTCAACCGCGTGATGTTTTCCACACCCTGCCTGGTGAGATCGGCGATTTCAGTCCAGGAGGAGGAAGGCCTCCAGAGGAACAACTTGCCCTTCTGGCCCATCACAATGGCGCCGTCGGGTGTCCAGGCGAGATCTTCGACACGCTCGAGCGTGGGCGTGAGGGTCGTGATCTGTTTCGTCTTCGGGTCCAGCTCGCGAATCACCCACGGCCCCTGGGCCGGCTTGTGCACAAAGCTCACGGTGCCGCGTCCTGGACGGATCAACAACGATCGGCCGATGCTCTTCTCGATTACCTCACTGCCGCCGGTACGGAGGTTGAGCAACTGCAGCGTGTTGGGATCACGCTGGGCGCCAAGGACAAACGTCGCCATCTCCGACTCGGAGATCCAGACGTGGTAGCCGATCAGGCCCATGTGGGTCCACGCCAGGCCCGCGTCCGTGCCGTCCATCCTGAACCGCCACAACTTCTGCTCGGCGCCACGAACGGTGGAAAACGTCTGCCCATCCGGCGTCAACGTCGGCGAATACTCGTTCTCCGCCGTGCGCGTGACCTGCACGAGCTGTTTCGTCGCGATGTCGTACCGGTAGATGTCGGTCTGCACACCATCGCGATTGGAGGAGAACAACACGCCGCTGGAATCCGCGAGGAACTGCGGCTGGTTGTCATACCCGGGGTTGTTCGTGATGTTGATCGGACGCCCGACGGTCACCTTTGTGCCCGCAATCTGCAGCGGCGCCAGAAAGATCTCGGTCGCCGGCGGCGCCTGCGCACCCAGCACCATGCACCCAGCACCCAGCACCGCACAGAGCCCCCAGCCCCCAGCACCCACCACTCTTCTCATTCCATCCTCCGCGACAGAGCATAAACCGCGATGGCCGTCGCCGCCGCGACATTGAGCGAGTCCACATCATTGGCCATCGGAATCCTGGCTTCGATATCTGCGGCCTGCCGCGCCTCCGCCGACAGACCTTCACCTTCCGAGCCGACAAGCAGGATCAGTCCGCGGTCCGCAGCTTGCCCGCCGTAGCCGTGGCGAAGGCAGGGCCGTAGTCCGCAGTCCTCAATATCCGGCGCCGACGGGTCCGGCGTCGTGGCGACAAGCGTCTGGCCTGCAGCCTTGAGCTGCTGCAACACATCAGGCCAGGGAGCGGCAGTGACGATGGTGGTGGCCAACACTGCGCCCATCGAGGTGCGGATGGCTTTTCGGTAGAACGGGTCGGCGCATTCGGGCCCCATCAGAAGCGTTCGCACTCCCATCGCGGAGGCGCTGCGGGCGATGGAGCCGACGTTGTCGGGATCGCGGACACGTTCGAGCAGCACCGACAGACCGCCAGCCGTGTGCATGGGTGTCCATGCGGACAAGGGCCGACGCTCGGCAAAGGCCACGCACCCCTGATGCAGCCGGAACGTCGTCAACGCGTCCAGGTCCGCCTGGGGCGTCACGACCACGCGCGGTCGACGGTCAGGGGGCAGCGACTCGATCACATCGGCGAGCGCAGCCTCGGCGGTTGGAGTGACCATCAACCCGAGCACGGTGAACTGTGGTGCGGCAAGAAGCCGCCGCGTGACGTGACGGCCCTCGGCGACAAACACGCCCCGCGCCAGCAGCCAGGCCGGGTCAGCCGTGTGTGTGGCAATCTCGGAGAGGTCGTCGGTCGTCACGCACGCGTCACCTGGCGGCGGCTGCGATGGGCGTCAAGCACGCTCAACCCGAGCGGTTTGCTGAGGTAGACCTTGGCGTCCATGACATCCGGCGATGCTTCGAGCTTGATCACGTTGAACTGCAGCGTGTCGAGCGCACCGCGCATGTCGTAGTACCGGTTCTTGGTTTTGACGACCATCTCGTCGAAGCCGCGGGACACCGCCCACACTTCCTGTTCCTCAGTGAGCGCCCGGAAGTGCCCCTGGCCGCGCCAGTCCCGGCGCGTCGCACCGAGCCAGTTGTAGAGGATGCGCCGTCCGCTGAACGCGACAGACCCCTGCAGTCGCTGCACCAGGTCGACCAGCGCCGGGTCGGTTTCGTCAGCCCTGAGTTCGTGCGACACCTTGTACGAGACGGGCACCACCGTACCGTCTTCGAGCGGGGCTTCCGCCATCAGGATCTGGAATTCGCGATCCTGGAGGCGGCTGATGATGTCGTTGGCCGTCTTCCGCTTCGGGAATTCGTTGAAGAACTCCTCGATGTACGCGATTTCAAGGGCGCCCTGCTGAAGGGGATACTCGCGAAGGTGATAGTGCGGCACAGCCCCGCAATTCTATCGCGGGTCACTCGCTCCGGAGTGACGCGAGCAACGGAAGCCGGCGAACCGCCCGGGTCGCGACCAGCGCGGCCACGACACCAGCCGCCGCCACAGCAAGCAGCCACACCATGGACAACGCCGGGGGACGGCCACCGCGGGCGATGAGCACCGGTGCAATCGACACGAGCGCCGCCACAACACCCACGCCCAGACCAATCGCGACCAGCCCGAGATTTTCGGCGACCACCATCACGGACAGGTCGCGCAACCGGTAACCTGCCGCCGACAACAACGCCAGCTCACGACGACGCTCGAGCACGTTGCGAGCAGTGACAGCGGCCAGCCCGATTGTGCCAAGCACAAGACCGAGACCGCCCAGCGTCTGGAACGTGGACAGGTACGTGTTCTCCACCCGGTGATAGGCCTCCAGTTTCGTCAGGGCCGACTGTGCGTCGGCGCCGTACGGTTCCAGCCGCTCCTCGATCGCCGTCGCCACCTCGTCCGCCCGCGCACCGGCCGCCACCTCAACCAGCATCACGCGATACCCGGCCGACTCCGGGAAGACCTGTGCAAACGCAGACTCGGCAATCATGATCTCGCCCTGGAGCACGCTGTCCGAGAGCGACCCCACAATCCGCAACCGGACGGGACGCGCCGTCTCGGCGTCAATCGTCACGATGTCGCCCACCGCCGCATGCAGCACGTACTGCAGCGACGTCGCATCCACGATCGCGGGTACCACGCCGTCAGCCAGTTCTCCGCGCAGCAGCCGCCACGGATTCTCGCGGTCAGCGTCGGTGTCGGCCACGGACTTCGCAAATGTGAATCGCCCGGCATCGATCAATGCGTCTGGCACTCCAAGCACACGCGGCTGTTTTGGCTGATACAAGTTCAGACAACTCGCATCGTCGCCCGGACGAAGGCGTGCGCCGAAGACGGAGACACCGGCGAACACCGGATCGTTGGACTGAAACTGCAAGCCGAGTTCTTCACGTCCGGAACTCGTCGACGGATCGTGCACAAACGGCAGCACGGACTCGGCAATGAGCGCGAAGCCGCCGGTGCCTCCGCGCGCGTCGCCGGCCGCATGTGTGTCCTTGCGGAAGGCATCCACGGAGACGAGGAGGAACGCCGCCACCGCGACCAGGCCTGCGGACGTCATGCTCCGCCCAGGACGCCACGACGCATTTCGCCAGCCAAAGCCCGCGAGTGCAGAGACTCCGGAGCCGCCGAGCACGCCGGCCCTCGGCTGTCGAAGGTGCGACCCCAGCGCCATCAAGCCGCCAATCAGGATGAGCGCCCCGGCACCGAAAAATCCAGCCGCTGCGGGCACGGCGCCCGTGGTGGTCACCGCGGCGAGGCCCACGGCTGTCACGAGAATCACCGTCGGCATCAGGCGCCGAATCGACCCGGGTGTGCGCGCGGCTGCGAAGGCGCCACTCGTGCTTCCGCTCAGCAATTCCCTCGGCGAGTACTTGCGGACGGCACGCACCGTGAGCCAGATACACACAAGGGCCGCGACCACACCACCGACGGCGCCGCCAACAAGGGTGACTGGATCGACATGCAGTGCAAGCGCCGTCGTCCCCACGGCGCCGACCCACCAGGTACGGAGGCCATACATCATGAGCGCCGCCCACCCGATCGCCAGCACCACACCCACCAGTGCGCCGGCAATGGCGACCACGACACCTTCGAGGAGAAAGAGTCGCTGAATCGCGGCGACACTGAAGCCGGCGGCCCGCAGCACTCCTATCTCCCGCAACCGCTGCTCAATACCGAGGCGGAAAAACAGTGCGGTCAGCAGGAGCGCGGAGACCACGAGGAAGAAGCTGAAGTACGAGAAGTAGGCGCCAAAATCAGTCGCGCCGACCGACGCGGACACGTTCTGCGCGCGGACGTCGACGACGGTGATGCCGGCGCGAACGGAGCCGAGGGCTCTTGGAACTGACGCTTCCAAGTCCGCAGTCTGCGGTCCGCAGTCCGCGGTCCCCAGCTTGCAGTCCGCGGTCCGGAGGCGCATCGAGGAAATTCCGCCGTATCGGGTGCGCCAGAGTTCCTGGGCGATCTCGAGGGGGACGAAGGCTTTCGCCGTGGTCCGGTACTTGTCCCAGTAGTCTTCATCGATCTGGCGGACGAGTTTGAGATCGATGGGAAACGGCGGGTCCCACTCCCCGACGCTTTCGGCGTCGGTGATGCCGGGATACGCGGGCGAGAGGCGGCGATCGGCGGCGAGGCCCTCGATGGGCACAACACCGGCGACCTGGAAGGTCGTCTGCTCGACGACCAATCGACCTTCGTCGGCCCACCGGTAGTACTCGAGTTGGAGGTCGCTGCCGACGTGCACGCCGAGGTCACGGGCCGCCCAATCGTTGAGCACGATCGGCGGAGCGCCAGTGCCGGTATCGCGCAGCAGCTCTGCGAGCCGGGCATCGCCGCCGGCCGCCGGACCGAGGCCGGCCACCAGCGAATACGGCACGGTCCGATCGCCGACAGTCAACTTGTTGGCGAGCCACGTCAACACTTCCGTGCGTTCGAGGCCCTGGCGTGTGGCAATGGCCGAGACCGTGGTCGCCAGCGAATCGCTGATGAGGCCGCTTGCCGTCTCCACGAGCAGCGAGCCGCCGACTGGCTCGGTCTTCAGACCAAGGTCGTCGGCACTGATCGACGCGTCCAGGGCGTTGACGACCGCGTCTGCGTCAAGCGGTTGCCCTCCCCGGCTCACCAGAAGCGCGTTCACACGACCGGCCTGACCCAAGTCGCGCTGAAGGCGCGGCAGCGCCATGAACAGAGCGCGAACAGGTCCCTGACTTGGCGACAGCGAGAACTCGCCAATCTGCGTTCGCGACAACGTTCCGCGCACGGTCAGCCGAATCGCGCGGCCGGTGTCGTCCTTGCGCCCGTGGAGCGAATCAAGGGGAATGTCGGTCGGACGTGCGACCCGAAGCACAACGGCATCCTGTTCGACAGCCCCCAACTCGGTCGCCAGATCGGGACTCAGCCAGATCCCACTGCCCGTCGGCGCCTCAGCCTCGACGCCGTGAAACACAAAGAAGCGTTCGTCCACGCCATACACGCTCACGTTGCCGGCGCGGCGGCCACTGGATTGATGCGTGGCAATCCCTTCGAGGGTGAACAGCGGTGCCACGGTGGCGCGGCCCTGTAGTTCCGGCTGTTCGGCCAGACGCTCCGCCAGGCTTTCCGTAAACGGATTCTCGGAGGCCACCACCAGATCCGCTTGACCGAGACGCGCGGTCACGAGGCCGGACAGGCTGGCGCGCACCGACGACCCGACCAGCAGCGAACCCGCGAGCACGGCGACCGCACTGGCCACACCCAGCACCACGGCAAGGTGCGTCCGGCGATAGTGGCTCAGGCCGGCCCAGGCAAGACGTCCGAAGGTCATGCGTCCACAAACCTGCGGTCGCTGAGTTCGTACCGGCGCGGGAAGCGCGCAGCGAGCGCTGCGCTGTGTGTCACAACAACAAGCATCATGTTGTGGGCCTTCTGCAAATCCGCGAGCAGGTCAGCCACCGCATCGGCCGACGCGCGGTCGAGATTGCCCGTGGGCTCATCACAGAGGAGCAACGCCGGCTGCCGAATCAGCGCCCGTGCAATCGCCACACGCTGCCGCTCACCACCGGACAGTTCGCCCGGTCTGTGTTCAAGCCGATCCGCCAGCCCGACCTGTGTCAGCAACGTGGTGGCCCGCTGCCGCACCGACGCGGCCGGTTCAGGCGTCGATGCGACCAGGGTCGGCGCGATCACGTTGTCGAGCGCGGAGAGCTGCGGCAGCAGAAGGTGATCCTGAAACACAAAGCCCACATGCGTATTTCTGAACGCAGCCTGCGCCGCATCGTCCAGCGAAAACGGATCCTTCCCGTCGAGGGTCACGGTGCCGGACGAAGGACGTTCGAGCGCGCCGAGGATGTAGAGCAAGGTGCTCTTGCCACACCCGGAGGGCCCCATGATGGCGACGGCGTCACCGCGCCCGACCTGCAGCGAAACATCGTCAAGCACGGGCACTCCGCCGCGAGCGGTGTCGTAACGCTTGGCGATGTGTGAGGCGATCAACATCAGCGAATCACTCCCTCGTAAATGTGTTCGGCTTTGGTGGCCGCTTGCGCAACCGTGTAGTGCTCGCGAACCCCTGCGGCCGCCGCGCGACCGAGCTGCGCTGCGCGGTCGCGGTCGGTGACCAGTGTGTGGAGCGCCTCCGCGAGGGCGGCAGGGTCGTCAGGTGTGACGAGCAGACCACCGCCGGTGCGGCTGATGATTTCCGGGAACGCACCGTGACGTGGTTCCACGACCGGCAGGCCGTTTGCCATGGCTTCGATGAGGAACAGCCCCTTGGGGTCGGCGTACGTGGTGGGCACCGAGAACACGTCGAACGACTGCAGGAGGGCGATCTTCCCGGCCCTGTCCGGTGCACCGGCGTACGTGAAGTGATCGGCGAGGCCCCAGTCCTTCATCCGGGCCTCACAGGACGCCAGGTACTCGCGATGTTCGTCGAGCAGGTAGCCGCCCGCCACAAGGCGTGTCGGCGGCACGTCACCGCGTTTTCGCAGCTGGTGATAGGCGTCGCACAACACGTGCAGTCCCTTCTCGGGTGCGATGCGCGCGAAGTACCCGATCGTGTACGGCGCTTCCCGGCGCACGGGCTTCGCGTCGTGACCGCGCACGTCGATCCCGAGTGGCACCACCGATATCTTTTCAGGAGGAATGCCGAAGTACCGGACCATGAACTGTGCGTAGTAGTCGCTGACCGCGACAAAGTGATCCACGTGCGGCACGGCCGCGCGAATCAGCGCCATCGACTCGGACTTCCACGGCTCGCGCAACTGGTCGAGGAACAGATCCTCGCCCTGCAGGGTGCACACCACCGGACATCCCAGCGCGTCCTTGATGGGTTTCGCGAGGCTGATCAGCAACGCAAACGGGAGACTCACCAGGTCGAAGCGGGATTCGTGCTTCAACCAGTCGACAAGTTTTCGGACTTCCTTTTTCTGAAACCCGTCAGTGCCTTTCAGCATGGACACCGTCATCGCACCGAGAAACGTTGGATCGACTTTGATCTGTTTCTTCGACGCCAGTTTCAGCACCCACTCGGAGTCCCACAACTTGTCCATGAACGCCGGAGTGTGCCTGAAGAGAGGCACATTCTGCTCGAGGTAGACGCTGATGCCGCCGAAGAAGACCTTGGTGCTGCTGACGTTCGTCTCATCGGTGGTCGTCGGCGTGTAGATCGGCATGAGCACGACGTCGTGCCCGCGCGCCTTGAGTGCCGTCGCCAGCGCGTTGTCTCGCAGACAACTGCCGCAGTACATCTCTGCAGCGCCGGCAGTCAGGTACAACAGCTTCATGTCCGGTCCTGGAGTTACCCCGCCCTCTGGAAGGCACGTCTGGCGTACAGGTGATCGAACAGGTTCCCCTCGTGCGGCTGATCCCAGGCGATGCGGTTGGTCTGGAGCGGGCCGAGGTTCAGGCGTCCGATCAAATCGGAGTCGATGAGCCGCTGCGTCAGTGCGGTGTCGTTGGTGAGCGCGGTCACGGCCAGCGTCGATCCCAGGCACTCGGGCATCGTCGCCATCTCGTCGGCCGTCACGTCCACGACCGAGACAAACGGGAACAGGAACTCGCGGTTGGCGAGCGGGTGCTGTGAAGACGTGCAGTGAATCACCGTGGGCAGCAGGAACGTGCCGCCATGGGCCCTGACCAGTCGCGGTCCCTTCCGGATTCGCATTGTCACGTCTTCGGCGCCGGCTTCGAGCAGGGCGTTGTCGATCTGCTGCGAGATGTGTTCGGCGACGCGAGGATCCACAAAGGGCGAGATCTCCGCGTCGGGATCGTCCTCTGCGCGCGGCTGGATCTTCACCAGGCGCTCGGCCAGTGCTTCCGCCAGGTCGCGGCCGTGGGAGGGCGTCCACACGCCCGAGGCGTTGACGCATGACCGGCCGCCGTTTTCGGCGACCGACAGCGCAATCACATCCAGGTACGCACGCCAGTTCGGCGCGAGGTCCTCGCCAAACACGAGCTTGCTGTACCCGGGACCGTGCAGTTCCACGCGCGGATCACCAGCGACCGAGCCAACCGCACTCACGTCGCCAAAAAACATGCTCCGTCCGGTGCGGCGCACGATTTCGCCGGCACCGGCGTGGTCACTCGGGAAGAAGTTGAACGCGTCACCGGGAATGCCGGCTCTGATGAGGGCCTGGATGATGCGATACGGCGACCACGGCTCGGTGCCGCCCGGGCGAAGCACCAGCGGCATCTTCATCGAGATCGCAGGAATCCAGAGGCCGTGTACACCCGGCGAGTTGCTCGGCAGCACGACCCCCAGCGCCTTTGATTTCGGGAAGAAGCTCAGAGCCTGCCCATTCACTTCGCCAAAACCCTTGTCCAGAATGTCCAGGTCCAGACCACGCGTGAGGCCACGCAGAATCTCGGGCACGTTTTCCATGACCGACACGATGCGCTGCATGTTGCGACGCACCATCACATGCGGCATGCCCGTGGTGGACGAGAGCTGCCGCACATAGTCGTCCGGCGTCTGTTGTGTGTCTCCCAGCGGCAATGTGTCATGGACGAACATGTGCGCGGCCGCTTTTGTCATCTCCATCAAACGCGCGACGGGGATCGACAGCAGTGACGCGCGCATGGCGTCCTGCGCCAACAGATCGCGCCGAATCAGCCCGGCGTTCGCCTGGCTGATTTCAGCAAACGGCTCACGGGTCGCATGATGCGCGATCGTCACAACGTCGACGCTGCGGTAGCTGACTCCGCGGCGGATCAGGGGGATATGGAGCATACCGACATTCTACTGGGCTGCTGGGTGGATGGGCGACTGGGTGGATGGCCGCTCAACCGCCCACCTGCCCACCTGCCCAGTTTGATAGTCTTCTGTCCTGATGCAACCCCAGACCAAAGACGCCCTCGACGCGCATGTGCGGGAGATTGTGCAGTGGCACTTCACCCCCGAGACCGGCACCCCGTTCTGGCTGGATTTCGCCAGCAAACTCGACTGGGATCCCCGGAAGGAGATTCGAACCTACGAGGACCTCGACCGCTTCGGATTCTTCGAGGACGAGTGGCTTCGCGGCGGACCGGTGCGTCGCTGGGTGCCCAAGGGGTACGCGAACAGGCCCATCTATACGTTCGAAACGGGCGGCTCGACCGGCGTCCCGAAATCGCGCATCAACATCGATGACTTCCGCATTGACTACGAGATGTTCAGCGACACGTTGCCGGACGAACATTTTCCGAAGGGGTCAGACTGGCTGATGGTCGGTCCGTCGGGTCCGAGACGTCTCCGACTGGCGGTAGAACATCTGGCGCAACATCGCGGCGGCATCAGCTTCTGCGTCGACCTCGACCCCCGCTGGGTCATCAAACTCGTCAAGAGCCGGCAGATGGAACAGGTCGAAGCCTACAAACGACACGTCATCGACCAGGCCCTGACGTTGCTCAAGGCGCACGACAACATCAAGTGCATGTTCATCACGCCGAAGCTACTGGAAGCGCTGGCGGAGAAGATCTCGATCAAGAAGGCCGGCATCACCGGCATCTTCTGTGGCGGCACTGAAATGACGCCGCAGTTCCACCGCTGGGTGCGCGAGGAGGTGCTCGACGGCGTCTTCTTCGCGCCGACCTATGGCAACACGTTGATGGGCCTCGCCGTGGGCAAACCCTTCGACCCAGTCGACAACCACGCGATCATCTACTACCCGCCGATACCGCGCGCCGTGCTCGAGGTCGTCGACCCCGAACACCCGACTAAACTCGTGCCGTACGGCAAAACCGGCCGTGTGCGCCTCACCACGCTCACCAAGGAGTTCTTCATCCCGCGCTTCCTCGAACGCGACGAAGCCGAGCGTGAGCCCCCCTGCGACACCTATCCCTGGGATGGTGTTCGGAATGTGAGGCCGTTCAAAAAACTCGGCACGTCGGTGACCGAAGGCGTCTACTGATTTTCACAACGAGGCATGGAGGGCTGGGAGAGTGTTTGTGAAAATCATTTCCTCCGTGCCTCAGCGCCTCCCTGTTAGAAGCTCTTAGACAGCCGCCGCGAGGCGCTCAATGTCTCCGTCCTCGTTGTACGCCTGGGCGCAGAGCCTTACCCAGACCCGGCCAGCGCGGGCATGGACCTGCACTTCGATGTTGTGCTCGAACAACAAACGGTCACGCAGGACCTGCGCCTCCGGCTTGGTGGTACCACACCGCAGAGGCGTCATCACACTCACCATCGATCCCACGTGGGATTCGCTGATCTCGAGCGGGGTGCCCCACGCGTCAGTCAGGCGCTGTGCTGATCGCCACGCGAGTGCGTGACAGTACTGCCGCAGGTCCGCAAAACCCAGACCGAGCAGAAACGTGACACCCGTGGGAGCTGCGAGCCACGGCGAGGGGTCGCGCGTGCCCACCCAGTCAAACTCCTGCGTGAACCCGGCGCCGTAGCCCCAGGAAACAACCGACGGATGCAACCACGCCTGACACTCAGGCGTCGCCACCATAAACGCGCTCGACCGCGGGGCCATCGCCCACTTGTGCAGATTGGCAATGTAGATGTCGGCACCGAGACTCGCGACATCAAGCCCTATCTGACCGGGCACGTGCGCACCATCCACCATCACCATGACGCCCTTCTCGTGGCACAGCCGCACAATGTCGGCGACAGGAAACACCAGCGCACTCTCCGCGGCGATGTGGTCCACGATCACCAACCGTGTGCGGGGCATGATCGCGTCAGAAATCCTGGTCAGGCATTCCGCATCCGTAAACGCCGGATACGGCATCGTCACCGTCGTCACACTGGCGCCGGCCCGCTGCGCGGCGTATTGAATCGCCGTCACGATTCCGCCGTAGGCGTGGTCCGTGATGACGATCTCATCACCCGCCGCCAGCGGCATGGAGCGGACGACGGCGTTGACGCCGGCACTGGTGTTGTCGACAAAGACAAGATTGGCCGGGTCGGCTCCGACAAACGAGGCGATGTCGCCCGCCGCTTGTCGCATCAGCGTCTGAGTGGTGGATGCGCCGGTGAACGTCCACAGGTCGCGAAGCATGAACCGCGCTGGGTGCCGTTCGATGTGATCGCGCCAGCGTTGTTGCGCTTCCAACACTTTGATGGGCGTCACACCGACGGTGCCATGGTTCAGATAGGTAGCTGCGGGATCAAGCGGCCACAAAGGGAGAATGGAGCGACCGAAGGGCATACGACAGTGTAGACGGGGAGATGGGCAGATGGGCAGATGGGCAGATGGGGAGATGCTCAGATGGTAGATGGTAGATGGTAGATGTCAGATGACACGCCCTTTCCAGCAGGTGAACATGCCCGTGTCGAGCTGCCAGGAGACTTCGCAGTAGGTCGGAATCCTGGTGCCGTTGCGCAGCGCCCATTCGCGGCAGGAGACCTCCCACGGTGTCGGCACGTAGGTGCCGTTGACCTCGCGCTCGCGGGCGGGTGTCCAGACGCGGGCAATCGTGTGGTCTGCCGCAAAGTCGAATACCAGCGACACTGTTGTGCCACGGTCGGTCAACGTCGCTCGTGCCGAATGGTCGTTGATCGGCTCCCAGGTGACCTCGTCTCGCAGGAGCGCGTGCGGGAACCACGGGCATGAACGGTGCTGCGGCGATCCTGGCGTCCCAGACGAAACCCGGTGTGTTGACCGTGAACACCTGCGTCGCCGTAAACGGCCGCCAACTGTCCTCAGCCTCCCCCATCCGAAACTCACCGTGTTGTTTGATTGTGACCGTCTCGGCAGGCGTCGCTGAAGGTGTGAGAACGTACTCGAAGTACCGAGTGACTGGAAGAGGCAGAACGTCACTGACGAAGGTGGACGTGCCCACCGGTGTATGCGCCAAGGCCACTAGCCGCCCGCTCGCGGCCTCGGTCGCGTGGCGCCAGCGCAGTGCGCCGGCACCTATCGTCGGATGCAGTCCCAGGACGAGACACATCACGACGTTCAGGGCGAGACCGATGCGTGCGTGTGGCAGTTCGATGAAGCAGAGCAACCCGGATATCAGGACTACCGGAAGTGCGGCCGTTGCCGCCCACGGTGCCTGTCTCGCCAGCCCGACCGCGGTCGCCGTCACGGCGAACCCCGTCAGCAGACACCCGATTCCGATCGCTCGGATCCCCGCCTCACCCACTTCCACCCAGCCCCACAGCAGCGTCGTTTTGAACGGCAATTCGGGCGAGGGGAGTAATCGCCAAGGCACCAGGAATCCGGGCAGGTGCGCTATGCCGTGCGCCGCCAGCAGGGCCGGGATCGCATACCGCACGTCCCAACCTCCGTCAGTGACGTCATGGACTGCATATTCAGTGCCGCACGGAACCCTCGGATTCCAGCAGGGTCTCGCAGTGCCTCTGAGGGGTGATCTGTGAATTTTCACAATCAGTGGGTTTTTTCCGGCGGAGCCAGGCCAGAGGCTGTAGGCATATGATGACGTGATATGATGCCGTCATCATGAGAACGATTATTGAGCTTCCCCAGGATCAACTGACCGACCTGGATGGCTGGTGCCGCCGTGAGGGGATCTCACGGGCGGAGGCCATCCGTCGGGCTGTCGCGGCGATGTTGGCTGAGCGGGCGAAAGGCGACGCTGGCCGGGCCTTCGGACTGTGGAGAGGCCGGGCCACGGAGGCGCTGGCCGAGCAGGAACGGATCCGGAACGAGTGGCGATAAACCATGGCTCGCCCATCTGCCGACGCTGTTTTTGATACCAACATCCTCATCGACTATCTGATCGGCCGCGACGAGGCGCAGCAGGAATTCGATCGATATCCCCGTCGGGCAATCAGCCTCATCACGTGGATGGAACTGCAGGTCGGATCGCAGCACCCTGGTGAGGCCGCCGTGGTCGAACTGTTCCTTCGTGAGTTTCGCGTGATTGACATTACACGCCAGGTGGCACGCCGGGCCATCGAGATCAGGAGGCACACGCGAGTGCGCCTGCCCGATGCCATCATCTGGGCCACCGCTCAGCTCGAATCAGCAGTCGTGGTGACGCGCAACACGCGAGACTTCCCTGCCGACGATCCGGGCGTCAGGATTCCGTACTGACAGTCAACCGCGGCGCACGGACGCGAGGAACGCGGCCCGCTCTTGTGTGGCCACCATCGACGGCCACTGGTCAATCGGCCAGGGCAGTCGCCAGGTCCAGTTGTGATCGCCGACGGTCGCCGGCGTGTTGATGCGATCGGGCCAGCCGAACACGTCCTGTATCGGCAGGAACACCTGATCCGACGCGGCCATCATCACGGTGCGCAGCAACGCGTCACGCAGCGCATCCGACCAGGGACCCGCCGGGTCCCAATGGCCCTGTCCTGTTCGCGCCAACAGACCCACCACGGCCACGCGCTCTTCGATATCGGCCTGCTCCCACCAGAGGCTGATGGGCTCGGTGTCGTGAGTGCCCGTCGTGGCAACCGACCGGCGCGGGTAGTGCGAGGGCAACACAAACGGCCGGCCCGGCTCGTGCCAGATGCGCTCCCAGCGCATGACCTTGTAGCCGCCCACACCCAACCGCGCGATTGAGGCGCGCACAAAGTCAGGCACGGTGCCAAGGTCTTCGGCGACCACGGCCGCGCCCGCACCGAGAAACGCCCGCATGACCTGCTCCCCCTGCCACAACTGCGTGTTTTCGTTGTCAGGGAGGAAGACACGTTCACCGTTCGGAGCCCGGCCGTACGTGCGATAGAACCCAACGAGGTGGTCCACGCGGAAACCGTCGTACAGCGATGCCATGCGGCGCGCGCGCTGATGAATCCACGTGAAGCCCGAAGCGGCAATCACGTCCCAGCGATACATCGGCAGGCCCCAGTCCTGCCCGCTGTCACTGAACGCGTCCGGCGGCACCCCCACCGACACGTCCGTCAGAAACTCGCCCTGCCGCGCCCACACATCAGCGCTGTGTGTATCGACGACAAAGGGCAAGTCGCCATACAACGCGATACCGCGAGCCTGCAGCGCACGTCGTGCGGACCGCCACTGTTGGTCAGCGATCCACTGCACGTACTGCGTGTATCGAATCTCGCGGCTCAACTGGCGCCGGAGTTCCCCGAGCGTGCGCTCGTCCCGGTGTGCGACCGCCTCCGGCCACTCGCGCCACGATTTGCCTGGCCACAACGTCTCATACGACCGGAACAGCGCATAGTCGTCGAGCCACCACTTCTCGCGCGACGTAAATCCGGCAAACGCCGCCGCACGCACGGTGCGATCGGCCCAGTCTTCGCGGAGAAACCGCTCAAACGCCAACCCGATGGCGGCTTCCTTCACCCTCCGCACATCGGCAAATCTGACACGCGGACTTTCGCGAATCTCCGAAATCAGACGACGGTTGTCTTCACCAAGCCCTGCGACGCCACCGTTCTGGCGGAAGTCCTCAATCGCATCCACCGACACGTAGATCGGATCAATCGCCATTGCCGAACAGGCCGAGTACGGCGACGTCTGCCCCGTCGGCATCGTGCCGATCGGCAGCAACATCAGCCCATCACACCCCGCAAGACCGAGCCAGTCTGCCAATCGTTCGAGATCCCCGATTTCACCGATTCCCCACGACGCCGATGAGGGCATCGCCGACAGGGGCACGCTGATTCCAAGGTGACGCGTCACGCCGATACCTCCATCACGCGCGCAATCGAGGTCTCAAACACACGCGGGTCCGGCAGCAGGGAGACGATGAGGTGGGAACCGTGGGACATGTCAAAGAAATATCCCGGATGCACGATGATGTGCGCGTCCTGCAACAACTGCAACACCAATGCATCCTCGCCAATCGTCGCCGGCACCTGAAGTACCGCAGACCATCCCCCCTCAGGCGCCGGCACCCGAATCGCCGGATGCCGCTCTGCCGCAGCCAGCAATGCGCGGTAGTTCTCCATCAACCGCGCCCGAATGGCCGCACGAATCAACGCGCCGGCCTCAATCAGTGCAGGCCCCGCCACCTGCACGGGTGTCGACACCGAGAGATACATGTCACACATCACCTCAAGCCGCTGCAATGCGGCCGCGACCTGATCGGACGGCCCCGACACCACGATCCATCCCAGCTTGACCTGCGGCAGCCCGGCCGACTTCGACAGCCCGCCCAGCGTGAACGTCAGCACCCGCTCCTCACCGAGCAGCGACGACGCGTCGGGGCGTGGGGCAATCGGGTACTCAACGAACACTTCATCCGAAATCAGCGCCAGTTGGTGCTCCGACGCAAACGACACGAGCCACTCGCGATCGTCGGCGCGCAGCATGGACCCCGTGGGATTGTTCGGCGAGACCACGAGCAGGGCCCGTGTGTGCACCGTGCAGGCGCGACGCACGCTGTCCCGATCGATCGACCACACACCGTGATGCTCCAAGCGGTACGGCGTCGCGTCAACAGCATCCAGGCGCGTGAGCAACTCACACAACGGGTACGAGGGTTCCGGCGTCAACACGGCATCGCCGGGATCACACAACAACTTGAACAACAGCGAATACGCCTCACTGGTGCTTGCCGTGAGGACGACCTGGTCGGGATTCCGCCAGATGATCTCACGCGCGGCTCGACGGCCGAACGGCGTCGGCTCATACGTCAGGCCCGCGGGGTTGGCGAGCTGGCGCAGGAGGTCCCGTGGATACAACAACCCCACCGTCGTCGGATTGGTCACGGTGAGGTCAGCCAGTGGCACACCGCGCCGGCGCAGGTCGGCGATCGCCGCACTGAACGCGTTCGCCGCGAGTTGCTGGGGAAGGCGCGAGGAAAACACCGTGACCGTCAGGCCTTGCGCGCAGGCGCGGGGGCCGTCGCAAACCACGCAATCGCCAGCGCGACCAGCACGGGCACCACGCGTTCAAGCGTGCCCTTCCAGGCGTGCGCCGGCAGGTAGTAGGCTGCGATGCTGAGACCAAATCCCAACGACATCGCCGCGATCGTGGCACCCGCGCCAACGGGTCCCCGCCAGACCGTCACAAGAATCAGCGGACCAAACGCCGCACCCATCGCGGCGAACGCAAACAATACTCGCGAAAAGATTTCCTGACTGCCGTACAGGGCTCCCGCGACCGCGCCCGCGCCCAGCAGCACGACAACCACGCGCGATCGGGCCAGCAGGCCCCATGCGCTCTTCCCGCCAATCCCGAGATCATGTGTCAACGTTGACGAGGCCACCAGCAACTGGCTGTCAGCGGTGGACATGATCGCCGACAACACCGCGGCTATGACGATGCCGGCGGCCACCGGTGAGAGCAGATTGTTGGCCGCCGTAATCATGACGACCTCGGGATCGGTCAGAGTGGGAAACAGTACGCGACCCGACAGTCCCAGCAGGATCATGCCGGAGTAGACAATCACCGCCCAGCCGATCCCGACAAGTCTGGCGCGCTGCATCGTGGCATCGCCAAGCTTGAGCGCCATGAACCGGTTCACCACGTGCGGCTGCCCGGGATACCCGAGGCCGATGCCGAACAAGCCGAGGATGAATCCGATGCCGACCGTCCATGGCCACCCACGCGTCAGACTCATGTAACCCTCGACCGGCACCTGCTGCAGTCCCGCGACGAGCCCCGACGGACCACCGACCTCAATCAACGCGGCGACAGGGATGAGAATCGCCGCGAGCGCCATGAGTCCACCCTGCAGCGTATCGGTCACACTCACGGCCCAGAATCCACCGAGCATGGTGTAGAGCATCACCACGCCCGCACCCAACACGATCGCCATTGTCATCGACAACCCGAACGTTTCCTGGAAGGCCTTGCCCGCACCTTGAAACTGTGAGGCGACATAGGCGCCGAGCGAAAGGAGGATGATGACCGACGCCAACACGACGATCGTCTGTCGACCTGCGCGGCCGACTGGGCCGGCCAGGAGTTCGGTCACGGTCACCGCGCCTGTCTGGTGGCTCAAACGCCGCAAGCCCGGCGCGACCAGATACCAGTTGATGATGAATCCGCCCACGCACGACGGGAACAGCCAGAGGGCGCCGAGCCCCCACGAGTAGGCGGCACCGCTGACGCCGAGCAGCGTCCAGGCGGACGAAGAACTGGCCGCAGCCGACAGGGCCGCGACCGTCGGGCCCAATTGTCGGCCACCGAGGAAGAAGTCGAGACCGTCGTGAGTACGACCCTTCGTGGCCACGCCGATCCAAATCAGCGCGAGCTTGTAGGAGACCAGGGTCAGCAGAACGATCTGCTCGTGAGTCATGGAGACAACGATACCCGAGCTCAGTCCGATCGCAGCGCCTCCGTCAGGACGCCCGGAGTGGTCGCGTCGGGCAGGATGCCAGCGGGCACCTGCGTCAATGCCCAGCCTTCGGCCACGCCGGTCCAGGCACCAGTCGTGGCGATGGCCGCGCCCTGTCGCAGTACGCCGACCAGCAAGCGCCTCGGCTCCGATCCGATCGCCAGAAGATCGCGGCATTCGCCCCGATCCCGAGGGCAAGTGTCACCATGAGGTTATTCCCGTAAACTGAAGCACATGACGAAGTCACGGATTCTGGCAGGCTTCAGCCTCGCGATGGCGCTGTTTTTTGCCCTGAGCCCGGTCGCGGCTCAACAGCAGGCGCCACAAATCTCAGCCCCCTACGAGATGTTCACGCTGCCCAACGGCCTCACGGTGATCGTCCATGAAGATCACACGGTGCCCATGGTGTCAGTGAATGTCTGGTACCACGTCGGATCCGCGCGCGAGAAGTTCGGGCGGACCGGCTTTGCCCACCTCTTCGAACACATCCTGTTTGAAGGATCCAAAAACGTGAAGGAGGGCGACTTCGACAACCTTCTGGAGGCCGCCGGCGGGTTCAACAACGGTTCGACGACGACGGATAGGACGAATTACTACGAGTCCCTGCCGGCCAATGCGCTGGACCTGGCGTTGTTCCTCGAATCGGATCGCATGGGCTTCCTTCTGGATGTCGTGACGCCGCAATTGGTCGACGGTCAGCGCGACGTCGTCAAGAACGAACGACGGCAGAGCTACGAGAATGCGCCGTACGGCGCGGCCAACGTGCGCATCACCGAGTTGATGTATCCGAAGGAACATCCCTACCACTGGCCGGTCATCGGCTACATGGAGGACCTCTCGGCGGCCACGCAGGATGACGTGAAGGAGTTTTTCACCAAGTACTACGCTCCGGGAAACGCGAGCGTGGTGATCGCCGGAGCGGTCAACGCCGCTGAAGCACGCAAGAAGGTCGCACACTGGTTCTCGGACGTGAAGGTCGGCCCGCGCCCGGCGCCGGTGGCGGCTCCGCCTGTCGAGCTGACCTCGGTGGTCACCGAAACGCTGACGGACAACGTGCAGCTGCCGCGTCTGTACCTCGCGTGGCACACGCCGGGTCAGTTCCAGCCTGGTGATGCCGAGATGGATGTGCTCGCCGGCCTGCTGACCAGCGGCAAGAACTCACGGCTCTACAAGCGCCTCGTCTACGACCTGCAGCTGGTGCAGGGCATCAGCGCTTTTCAAGGCAGCGCGGCGCTCGGGTCACGCTTCCAGATTGTGGCCACCGCTCGGCCGTCGACCGACGCTCCGGAGGTGGTGCTGGCAAAGATCAAAGCCATCATCGACGAGGAAATCGAAAAGCTGAAGCAGTCTCCGCCTGACGCACGCGAGCTGCAGCGCGTCCTGAACGGCGTGGAGTCGAGTTTCCTGAATTCAATGCAACAGAGTCTTTCGAAGGCGGACCAGATGAACGCGTATTACTTCGCGACCGGCAATCCCGACTACTTCCAGGAAGACCTCGGCCGCTATATGGCGCTGCAGCCGAACGACATTCAGGCGGCGGCGCGCAGGTGGCTGCCCACTGACCGGCGACTCGAGCTGTCGGTGCACCCGAAGGGGGGCAAATGATGATGGGCGGATGGGTGGCTGGGCGGATGGGCAAGCTGCGAATGGGCGGATGGGTTGCTGGGTGGATGGGCGGCTCGTTGGTGGCTGCGCTGCTGGTGCTTCCGTTGGCGGCGCAGCAGGCGCCTGATCGGTCGAAGGCACCGGCGCCAGGACCAGCGGCGGCGTTGAACCTGCCGCCGATTCAGAAGCGCACGCTGGCGAACGGACTGCCGGTCTGGATTGTCCAGATGTCGAAGGTGCCGGTCGTGCAGGTGAATCTGATCGTCCGTGCAGGAGCATCAGCGGACCCGGCGGGCAAGTACGGCCTGGCGAGCTTCACGTCAGCGATGCTCGACGAAGGCGCGGGCACACGTGATGCCCTCGCGCTCGCTGACGCCATCGAATACCTCGGCATCAGCGTGTCGACCGGCAGCTCGTGGGATTCGTCGACGGTCGGCCTCTTCACGCCGGTGTCGAAGCTCGACGAGGCGCTGCCGCTGATGGCGGACGTGGCGCTGCGCCCGACGTTTTCCGAGGCTGAAGTCGAGCGGCTGCGTCAGGAACGCCTCACCACCCTGCTGCAGCAGCGGGACAACGCTTCGCAACTGGCGACCCAGGGGTTTGCGCGATTGGTCTACGGTCCGCGCCATCGCTTCGGCACCGGTGCCATGGGCAACACGGTCTCCAACGGCGAAATGACTGCGTCGGAGATCCGGTCCTTCCACGCGCAGTATTACCAGCCCCAGCACGCGCACCTGCTGGTGGTCGGAGACGTGACGGCCGACGCCATCCTGCCGAAGCTCGAGAAGACATTTGGCGGCTGGAAGAATGCCGGAGCCGCAGCCGCGAAGCCGGCGCTCGGCACCGCGACCCAGCACGGCGCGAAGCAGATCTATCTGATCGATCGCCCAGGCGCACCGCAGTCGCAGATTCGCATCGGCTGGATCGGCGTGCCGCGCAACACACCGGACTACTACGTGCTCGAGGTGATGAACACGGTGCTGGGTGGCTCCTTCACCTCGCGCCTCAACCAGAACCTCCGCGAGCGCAACGGCTACTCCTACGGCGCCAGCTCATCGTTTGATATGCGCATGACGGCCGGGCCGTTCTTCGCGTCCTCAGGTGTCCAGACGGACAAGACAGCGGAGGCCCTGCGCGAGTTTTTCAATGAGTTCGAGGCCATCCGGCGTCCCGTGTCGGCGGCCGAACTCGATCGCGCGAAGAACTATCTGGCGCTTGGCTTCCCGGCGGGCTTTGAGACGACGGGGTCGATGGCGTCGCAGATTGGTGAACTCATCGTGCATGGGTTGCCGGAATCCACGTTCAAGGAATACGTCGGCAAGGTGCTGGCTGTCACTGCGGCCGACGTCGAACGCGCGGCGAATCAGTATGTGCAACCGGACAAGTTCGCCGTGATCGTGGTCGGCGACCTCGCCACGATCGAGCAGCCGATTCGCGCGGCGAACCTCGGCCCGGTGCGCGTGATGACTGTGGACGAGATCCTCAAGTAAGTGGTCGTCGTCATTGGCGCCGGCGCCGCAGGGCTGGTCGCGGCGACCTTTGCGCGGTCGACGGGACAACCCGTGCGGTTGCTGGAACGCACGAGTGACGGCGGACGCAAGATTCTGATCAGCGGGGGCGGCAGGTGCAACATCCTGCCGTCCTCGTTGCAGCCGGAGCGGTTCATCACCGACTCCCCCGCGCACCTGATGCGCGGACTGCTCCGGTCCTGGCCGTTGACCGAGCAACGGACTTTCTTCGAAAACGAAGTCGGCATTCCCCTCGCGCTCGAATCAGACACCGGCAAACTGTTTCCCAAATCAAACCGGGCCCGCGACGTTCGCGACGGGCTCGTTGACCTCGCCACACGACGTGGCGTCGAAATTCAGTACGACACCACGGTGAACGGCCTTCGCCGGAGTCCGGGTGAGGGATGGCAGATCGAGACGTCGCGTGGCCCACTGACAGCCACTGCGGTGATTCTGGCGACCGGCGGGCTCTCCGTGCCGCAGACCGGCAGTGACGGCACGGGGTTGCGGATCGCGCAGGACCTCGGCCATGGGATGCACCCCTTCTACCCGGCGTTGACGCCGCTGACGGGCGGAATGCCCGGAGGAGCGGATCTCGCGGGCATCTCGCTGCCGGTGCGCATCCGAGCAAAGGGGGACGGCAGGACGCGCGAAACGGCGGGAGGCTTCCTCTTCACACACCGCGGCTACAGTGGGCCATCCGTGCTCGATATTTCGGATATGGTCACAAAAACGACCTCAGAGGTCTTTTTGAGAGTGTCGTGGACCGACCGTACTGAATCCCAGTGGCGCGACGAGATCGCGGCCACGACAGGCCGCGTGGCGAGCGTGGTCGCGCGTCACCTGCCCGAGCGGCTGGCTGAAGCGCTGTGTGCGGATGCGGGGCTCCCGCCCGATCGTCGCGGACCAGAGCTGCGCCGCGAAGAACGACTCGCGCTCATCGAACGCCTCACCGCGTACGCGCTGCCGTTGACAGGCAATGAGGGCTACAAGAGGGCTGAAGTTACCGGAGGCGGCGTGGCACTGACTGATATCCACTCCCGTACACTCGAGAGTGTCCGTCACCCCGGTCTCTTCATGTGCGGAGAAATGCTCGACGCCTTCGGCCCGATCGGCGGCTACAACTTCGCCTGGGCGTGGGCGACAGGCCGCCTCGCGGGATTGGCGGCTGGGCGGATGGGCTAGCCGCCGCAGGTTCGCGCCGGCGGCGTTGCGGGCGCTGGTTGCACCGACAGGTGCTGCACCCTCGGCGGCATCGTGGGTGCGAGTGTGATGGCGACACGCAGCGAACCGCGCTCACACGCGAGCGTCCACTGACCCCGCAAGGCGTTCTCCACCTCAAACGGCGCATCCACCTTGCAGACGCCAACCTGTTCGCGCAGACGTGTGATCTGCGCGCGGCGCCGGTCCTTCGATTCGTCAAGGAACAGATTCATCGCCGCCACGCGATCAGCGAGGGCATCGTCCCACGTGTTGATCAACCTGGTGACGTCTGCCCTGGCGGCGAGCAGCGCCGCGCCGGGTTCGGGCTGGCGACGCGTCAGCGCACCGGTTGCGGCGAGCGCGGCTGTGGCCTGGTCAAAGACGGCGTCCCACCCCGTGTACGTCAGGTTTCCCATCGCAATAAACGCCACGCCCTCCTCGGGCAGCCAGCGCATCTGAGAACCGAAGCCGGGAAGTCCCCCGCTGTGGGAGACGATGTGTCGATAGTCGCAGGTCTGACGAATCCTGAGCCCGTACCCGTAGCCCTGCGCGTTCAGCTGCACTCCTCCTTGACCCGATGAAGCGGTGGCGGGTCGAGTCCGCGAGATCTGCTGCATCTCCCGAAGCGACGCGCGAGAGACGGGCCCCGGATCGGCGCCATCGCGTGCGGGCCAGGCGCGCATCTGGAACCCGACGTACTTCGCGAGGTCCTCGATTGACGTCAACATACCGCCCATCGCTCCGAACGCACCATCCGGGAGCTGCGGCTCTTCCTTCCACGTGTTGTCCTCCCACCGATACCCCAGCGCCAGTCGATCACGCGGCACCGCGCCTGGCTCAAGCGTGGACGCCGACATTCCCAGCGGCTGCAGGATGGTGGTGCGCACGTACTCGGCGTACGGCACGCCGGACACGCGGGAGACGATGCGACCGAGGATGGCGAAACCGTAGTTTGAATATTCGTAGGCCACACCGGGCGCATTTGAGAACGGGATTCCACTCTTCAGCAGCGCGGTGAACTCGTCCTCGGTCACGGCCAGTTGTTGATCGCCCCATGGGTTGTCTTCAGGGAATCCTTCCGCGTGTGACAACAGATGACGGATCGTGATCCGGGGTGAATCACTCGTCGGGTACTTCAGCGCGGCGAGTTCGGGCACATACCGCTCTGCCGGGTCATCCAGACCGAGACGCCCTTCGTCGCGAAGCTTGAGAATCGCCAACGCGGTGAAACTCTTGGTCATCGACGCGATCCGGAAGACCGTGCTCGACAGCACCGGCGCGTTGGTGGTGCGATCACGGGTGCCCACGGTGCCGGTGTGCACAAGGTCGCCGTCGATCAGAACGCCGTAGGCAATGCCTGGAACGCGCGTGCGCTTTGCGAACGCCTCAAACGCCGCGTCCACCGCGGGCATGGCCGATCGCAGACGCACCTCCCGGACGGCCGGAGCTTGCTGCGCGGAAGGCGTGGCCGAGGCGGCCGACACGGCAACGATAGCCAGAAGACTGAGAAGGCGCCGGAGAGATTGAGGCATGGCCTGGCGACTCTATTACAATCCCCGGGGGAGGATTCAACCCATGCCCCTGTCCCGACGAGACTTTCTGGCCACGACCGCTGTTGCCCTTGGTGCCGGTGCGATTGGCCTGCCGACGATCGCCACCGCCTGGCAGCAGGCCGAGGGCCGCGCGCCGCAGGCGCCACCTCAATGGACGCCCGTGTTCACTGACATTCGGCGCGGGGTGGGCTACTTCCTGGGGCGCGGCGGCACGATTGGCTACCTGGTCGACCCCAACGGCGTCGTCGCGGTCGACAGCCAGTTCCCGGATTCGGCGCCGGTGTTTGTGGCCGGTCTGAAGGAACGCACCAAGGACCGGCCGGTCGATCGACTGTTCAACACGCATCACCACGGTGATCACTCGGGTGGCAACAACGCCTTCCGCGGCGTAGCCAAACGTGTTGTGGCGCACGAGCGCGCGGCAGCGCTCATCAAGGAAGCGGCGGTGCGGCCCAACGCGGCCGAACAACTCGTCCCGGACGCCACGTTCACTGATGTGTGGCGCGAGGAAATCGGCGGCGACTGGGTGCGCGCGAAACACTACGGCCGCGCGCATACGGGTGGCGACGCCGTCATCACGTTCGAGCGCGCCAACGTCGCTCACATGGGCGACCTGATGTTCAACCGTCGCGTACCTGTCATCGACCGCGTCAACGGCGCCGTCGTGGCGAACTGGGTCAAGGTGCTCGAACTGACGGTGGCGGATCACTCGACGGACACGATCTACATCTTCGGCCACGCCGGCGGCACACATCCGGTAACCGGATCGAGCAAAGAACTGCTCTACTTCCGCGACTACCTCACGGCGCTGCTCGACCACACCCGCGGTGCCGTGAAGGCCGGTCAGACGAAGGAACAGTTCACGGTCACGAAGCCGATCCTCACGGGGTTTGAGGACTTCGGCCCGCACGCGGCGAATACGTTGGGGATTGTCTGGGACGAAATCGTGCTGGGTGCTTAGTGCTGGGTGCCGAGTGCACTGTGCACCTGGCACCCAGCACAAGCACCGAGCACCCAGCACTGAGCACCCAGCACTACCTCCTCTTGTCGATCACAAACACCTTCGCCTCGCCCGGCCCGAGGCGGACGCGCCAGCGGGAGCCGGTCGAGCGGTAGAGCATCGACATCATGCTGCCGTCGAAGAGGTTGAGCCATTCGGCGTTGGGCACGTCGGCGGGAAATGTCGCCGACGTATCGACGCTTCGCCCCGCTTCGGTCGAGGCGTTGGTGGCAACGATGACCCAGGCTCGGGCGTTCTCCAGCAGTGACAGGTCCAACGCCTCGTCGGGCATCTCAACAGTGACCGGAGGGCCTCGTCGAAGGCTGCCGACCAGCGTGCCGTTGGCTGTCAATTGACGACCGAGCGACGACGCCACCGGCACCCAGTCGGGGATGCCCGATTCATTCCACAGCCCCGTCCCCTCGGCGAGACCCGCGTCGAACGATACGACACGCGCGCCGTGCGCGACCGCCCGCCAGATCAGCGCCGTCCATTCACTGCGGGGCGTGCGTGTGACGAGCAAATCGACCTTGGACTCACCCGTGACGGAGAGCGGCAACGTCAGCGGCACAGACTCGGCTCGGACCACCACCGTCAGGCCGACGCGTGCGGCCATCCGCTGCAGTTCCATCGCGCCGCTGACATGTTGGAGCGGCCAGGTGACGGCGTTGAATCCGTTGTCGCGAATGGCCTCAAGGTCGGCATATCGCGGCACACCGGACGGCAGACCGCGATACCAGACCGACGCCAGCACCTGCGCGGAGGCAGCGGTCGGGATGAGCGTCAGAAGGAGGAAGACGGCACTCCTCAATCCTCAATCCTCAATTTGATTGAGGTGGTGTACCGCGTGTCCCGCCAGCGTCACGATGAGGTCGTTGACGTCGATACGTCCCCGTTCGGGATGTGTCACGACGGTCGCGCGCGTCTCCGGTGAGAGACCGCGGATGAGCGCGATGTTCATCGAGCGGACAGCATCAAACGCCGCCGACGCGGTGGCCACATCCACGAAGGGCGCCTCAATATCGAGCAGCGGATCCTGATCCATCGGCTGCACGACGTACTCGGGAATGGCGAGTGCCATCCGCACGCGGGTGCTGAAGATGAGTTCCCACTGCGCCACGTGGATCAGTACCTGGTGGCGTGTCCATTTCCCCGGTGCCCAGGGTGTCTGCCATTTTTCCTGGGGCGTGTTGGCGAACACGACGCGATACCGTGTGAGCGTCTCGGTGAGCACGTCGACCGGATCGCGGCCGTCGACGTACTGCGCGTAGGGGGTTGGCATCCGCCTACTTTAGTCCTTCAGGCGTGTGGCCAGCCAGACCAGATCGTCGATCATCCGGTCTGTCCGCTTCACATACGCGGGGTCCAGCGCCTCGCCCTCCGGCGAAAACGTCTTCTCCACATTCGAGACCGCAATGGTGGCCGGCAGCACGATGGCCCCGAGTTGGACGAACACGGTCACCAGTTGTGCCCACGCGTTGACGCCGCCGTGCCCGCCATTGGAGACCGTGACGAGCGCGACCGGTGTGCGCTTGTACTGCGCGTAGAAGTAGTCCAGCGCATTCTTCAACACGCCCGGGTACCCGTGGTTGTATTCGGGCGACACGATGACCAGGGCGTCGGCGACCTCAATCTTCGCGCCGAGGTCGGCCACACCGGGCGGTGGTGGATCGATCCGTCCGAGGCGCTCTTCCATGATCGGCAGGTCGAGCACGGCCAGGTCCACCAGTTCCGCCGAGATTCCCTCAGCGGCCGCAAGGCGGTTCATCACAAACGTCGCGACACGTTCGCTCATGCGGCCACACCGCACACTCCCTAGAATGACGAGGACCTTCAACATGAGAACCTACGCGGGCTTCGCGCGGGCTTCCTCCACGATGGACAGCAATTCCTTCAGGCGTGGTTCCGGCACGTGGCCGAGCTGGCGTTCGTGCAGGTCGTCCACGGGGCCGTCGAGTTCAGCCAGGAGGGCCAGCCCAGCTTCTGTGATGCGTGTACGCACAACGCGACGATCCTCGGTGGAACGCCGCCGTTCGATCAGCCCGCGCTTCTCGAGGCGATCGAGCAAACGTGTGACGTCGGGATCGTGTTGCACCAGTCGGCCGCCCACATCGCCGCAGGTGAGGCCGGCCTCTCCAGCACCGCGCAGCACGCGCAGGACGTTGTACAGCGCGGGCGACATGTCGTGCGCTTTGAACAACTCTGCGAACCCACGCTGCAACTCCTCCGAGAGCCTGACGATCTCGAGGAACGTGGCGGCCTGGGTCTTGGACCGCTTGCTGCGCTGGGTGGATGGAGCGGGCGTCACGGAATGACAGTAGTTGTGGTAACGATATTTGTCAATTTATCGCCGCTGGTGCCGGAGGACCTGGCCAGGTCGCGCAGGCGCGGCCTCCCCCGACTGGACGACGAGCTGCCCATTCACGAGCACGTGGGAAATCCCGGTGGGGTACGCATGCGGCGCGTCAAACGTCGCGGTGTCGCCCACAGTGGCCGGATCAAAAATCACCAGGTCAGCCACCCACCCCTCGCGAATTTCGCCGCGCTCAGCGAAGCCGAACTGACGCGCAGGCACCGACGCCAGTTTGCGCACGGCTTCCTCGAGCGAAATCACACGCCGTTCACGCACGTAGCGCCCGAGGATCCGGACCGCGTTCCCGTACCCGCGCGGGTGCGGCACACCGGACCCGAACACGTTGATGCCGGCATCGGACGCAAATCCAACCATCGGATGTTTCATGATGGTCTCCACGTCGTCTTCACTCATGAAGTGGTAGACCATGGACGCGCCGCCATTCATCATCATCCGGCGCGCGGCTTCAAGCTGTGCATCCGCCGTGTCGGCCCCGATCATCTTCTGCGCCACGGCCTTCATGGAGAGGCCGTTGTACTCCGGCTGCGGACGATAGGTCGCCACCGTCGCCCACGACAGATCCGTGAACCCGCGCTCGGCCAGCAACTGCACGATCTCGTTCCTGATCCGCGCCCAGGTCGCGTCGTCTTTCAGCCGCGCAGTGACCTCGGCGTTTGTGCCTTCCAGCGCCCACGACGGGAACCGAATCGCCAACCCGGACGAACCGGCGGTATAGGCGTATTGATCCGCCTCGACATCGATACCGCGCCGACGCGCGTCATCAATCAGGGCCAACGCCTTCGCGCTCGCCCCCCACTGCTTGGGACTGTCGACCTTCAGGTGGGAAATCTGCACCGGCATTCGCAGGAGGCGGCCGACATTGATCGTCTCGGCGACAGCCTCCAGCAGCGCGGTGCCTTCGTTCCGCATGTGCGACACGTAAATGCCGCCCTCGTTGGCGGCCACACGCGCCAGTTCGATGATCTCCGAGCTCTCGGCGTACGTGCCAGGGATGTACTGCAGGCCGGTTGAAAACCCGACGGCGCCGTCGGCCATGCCCTTGAAGACCAGCGCCTTCATCTGCTGCAACTCGCTCGCCGACGGTGAACGCTGGGCGCGGCCCATCACCGACGATCGCACGGTGTTGTGCCCGATCAGGGTGGCGTAGTTCACGGCCGGCGGCGCGTCGGCGATCTTCTCGAACGCGGCTCCGACATCCAGCGCCGACCCACCACAGTTGCCCGCGACGATGGTCGTCACTCCCATGCGGACGAAGTTGATCGCGTGCGGCTGATCGGCGAGTCCGTCCGCGTGGGTGTGGACGTCGATGAATCCCGGCGCCACCACCTGCCCACCGGCGTCAATACGCTGGCGCGCCTGGGTGCCTGAGGGGGGATTGATGCGGGTGATGCGCCCGTTGTGAATCGCCAGGCTTCCAGCACGCGCCGGCGCCCCGGTGCCGTCCACAATCCGCGCATTCACGATCAGGAGATCAACCGGTTCCTGCGGCGCCTGCGCCGCAATCGTCGCGGCACCGCCTGCGACGAGCAGCGCAGCGGCCCACCCGCCCAGCCGTCCAGCCGCCCAACCATCCACCCACCCACTCATCCGCCCACCCGCTCATCCGTGCGCGTGACCGCCGACACCACAAGGCCCACGACCGTCACCACGACTGCGCCAACGACGTTCTGCCAGAGGTACGCGGTCGAGGTGTTGGTGGCGACATAGCCCACCGCAAGCATGCCGCAGATGAGACCGATGAAGGCGCCATGTCCGTTGGCGCGTTTGAAGGCCAGAGCCAGAATGAAGACGCCAAGAATCGACCCGTAGAAGTACGAGCCGAACTTGTTCACCACTTCAATCAGCGACCCCATGTTGGCGGCGAAGGTGGCGACAAAACACGCAAACAGTCCCCAGAACAACGTGGCCCAGCGCGACACCACGACGTAGTGGGCATCGTCGGCCTTCTTGTTCAAGTGTCGACGATAGATGTCGATCACCGACGCGGTCGCCAGCGAATTCAGTTCTGCGGCCACGCTCGACATCGCCGCAGCAAAGATCGCCGCGATGATGAGGCCGACCAGCCCCACCGGCAGGTGCTGGGTCACGAACGTGGGAAACACGTAGTTCGTGTCGTTGTAGCTCTTGTCCGGCGTCGCGTCGACCACGAGCGCCCGGGCGCGCGCCCGCACGCTGCGGACCGCCTCGTCGGCTTCGATGAATGAGGCCCTCGCCTGATCAGCCGCCGCTGCTGCAGTGCCCTCGGCCGTCGACGCCGCCATCGCGTGTGCAGCGGTCTTGCGCTGTTCCTGCACCTGCGCAAACTCCTGCTCCAGCGCCGCATAGTCACCGGCCCTGGCGCTGGCTTGAACCGCCGCCACATGGGTGTTCTTGAACAGCATCGGGCTCGGCGCAAACAGGAAGTAGGCGAACATCAACACACCCACCATCAGCACAAGCACCTGCAGCGGAATCTTCCAGTACGCACTCATCAACAGCGAGTGCCGTGCCTGATCGACCGATTTGGCCGTCAGGTAGCGCTGCACCTGGCTCTGGTCGCATCCGAAATACGACAACGACAGGAACAGACCACCGATCAGTCCGGACCAGAACGTGTACGGATTCGAGATGTCGAAGCTGAAATCCAACGCCTGCATCTTGCCGACCGCCCCGGCGGTATGGAGCGCCGCGCCGACACTGACGTCATCCGGCAGACCCATGATCAACGCCACCACCGCCGCCAACAGTCCGCCCACAATCACGAACATCTGCTTGACGTCCGCCCATGTCACGGCCTGTACGCCGCCCTTCATGGTGTAGAAGATGGTGGGCACCCCGAATGCCAGAATCGTCAGCGTCAGGTTCCACCCGAAGATCACCGACAGAATCACCGACGGTGCCGCAATGACGGCGCCACACGCCATGCCACGCGACAACAGGAACAGAATGGCCGTGACCAGACGTGTCTTCGCATCAAACCGTCGCTCAAGGTACTCGTAGGCCGTGTACACCTTTGCCCGGTGAAAAAACGGCACCACGGTCAGCGACAGAATGATCATCGCCAGCGGCAACCCGAAGTAGAACTGCACAAACGACAGGCCGGCCGTATAGCCCTGCCCTGTCGTTCCGACGAGCGTGATAGCCGATAGCTGCGTGGCCATCACCGACAACCCGACGGCCCACCACGGCAGCGAACGGTTCGCGAGGAAATACCCTTCGAGTTTTTCGGTCTGTCGGCTGAGGCGCACGCCGGTCCAGACGATCCACACCAGGTACGTGATAACGATGGCCCAATCGATCCAATGCATGGTTTATCCGAAATGACGGCTGAGCCAATACAGACCGAGGATGACGAACACCTCGATAATCAAAACGGCGGCGTAGATTCGGCTCAGGTCGGACTCGCCTGGATGGGGCTCTGGTGGCATGCCCGAAGTATAGATGGGGAGATGGGGAGATGGGCTACGGTGGGCGCGTGTCTTACGCTTATGTGCGGTCTTGCGGCCGAGGCGGCGGCGGAGGGACAAAAGCCGGCGTGGGGCATCAGTAGGTCCTTCACGCCTCGGTGGACGACACCGGAGGGCGGCACGGCGGTCTTTCTGGCGGAGGAAGTCTCACTTGAGGGCCAGGACCTCCGACTGGGCATCGTACGCGGCCGCACGCAGGCTGCTCGCCTCCGTGGGGCAGGAACAGTACGTGACCACCAGCCGGCCTCGCGCCAGACGTCTTCCATCAGCAACGCCCAGGGACCCGGTCTCAAGCTCATCGAGCGTGACGTGGATCGCACCAGCGATGCGCCCGGTTTCATAACTGGCGCGGTCGCGCACATCAACCACCAGCACCTCCCCTTTGTCGAACAACCGCTGAAACTCGAGGATGGGAATCCCCTCGGCCTCACGCGCCTGACGAACCTCCCCGACCTCCGCCCTCAGGTGGCTCACCACCGCCCATCCCAGCAACCCCACCACGGCCACCAACCCCATCGTCACCGCCCACTGCCGTTTCTGTCGTAGCATCGTGATCCTCCTGTGCCTGCGTCCTTCATCCGCGCGCGTGAATCAAGAAGTGCCGGTGGCCGTCACGCCGACGACCCAGCGGCTTCGCTCGTCGACACGTCACCCGACGTGCTCCATGCGCACCGTGAAGACGCGGCCCACTTTGCTGGCGGCCACGCTGATGGCGTGGCCAAGCCGCGATCGGAACAGGACGTGGCCCGCCTGCTGACGGCGTCGACCCGGGTGCTGCCCATCGGCGCCCAGTCGTCGTTGACCGGAGGCGCCACGCCCGACGGTGGACTCGTGCTCTCCACGGTGCGACTCACAGATATTCAGGAAGTGGGCCAACGGCTTTTCCGAACAGAAGCGGGCGCTGAGATCGAAACGTTGCAGAATCTGCTACATCGGGCCGACCAGTGGTACGCACCTTCTCCCACATACACAGGAGCGCTGGCAGGCGGCGTGGTCGCGACCAACGCTGCGGGGGCATCGACGTTCAAGTACGGCACAACCCGCCGGTGGACTGAGGGCCTCACCGTCGTGCTGACATGTGGACACGTCCTCGACCTGATGCGTGGGAACTGTGTCGCGGGCGATGACCGGACGTTCACCATCGAGTGCCCGTGCGGCCGGCGGACCCTGCGACACGGGTCGTACCGGATGCCCGATGTACCAAAAGTCTCCGCTGGTTATTTCGCCGCCCCTGGTATGGATCTCGTCGACCTGTTCATCGGCGCTGAAGGCACGCTCGGGGTGATCACGGCAGTGACGTTTCGGGTGCTCCCGGAACCTCCAGCCGTGGCCTGGGCGATGGTGCCGGTGCGTTCCGAGTCCGCCGCGGTCTCGCTCGTCGACGCGTTGCGTCGCGCATCACAAGATTCCTGGCGTCACAGCGACCCTCATGGCATCGACGTCGCCGCCATCGAACACGTGGACCGCCGCTGCCTCGAGATCCTGCGCGAGGACGGAATCGACACCAAACACGACATCACAGTGCCACTCGACGCCGAGCTGATGCTGCTCATTCAGCTGGAGCTGCCAGGCGGCACGACGCCGGCCGATGGCTATGCCCAGGTCGCGATCGCGCTCGACTCTGACGCGCCAGATACCCCGCTCGTACGCTTCCTGCGCCTCCTCAACGTGCATCAGGCGCTCGACGATGCCCAGATGGCGTGGCCGGGAGAACGTCGACGCATCGAGCAGTTCCTGGCGTTCAGGGAGTCGGCGCCCGCCGGTGTGAACCGCCGCGTCGGCAACGCCAAACGCGACATCAACGATCGGATCGAAAAGACCGCCGCCGACATGATCGTGCCCTTTGAACACTTCGGCGAGATGCTGGCGATCTATCGGGAGGGCTACAGCCGCCGGGGGCTCGACTTCGCCATCTGGGGTCACATCTCGGACGGCAACGTCCATCCGAACGTCATCCCCACGTCCTACGCCGACATCGTCTCCGGCCGCGAAGCCATTCTTGAATTTGGTCGCGAAGTCGCGCGCCTTGGCGGTTGCCCGCTCGCCGAACATGGCGTGGGCCGCAGTTCCGTGAAGCAGGCGCTATTGCGTCAGCTGTACGGCGATGCCGGGCTCGACGAAATGCGTGCGATCAAGTCCGCGCTCGACCCTGACTGGAAGCTTGCGCCAGGGGTGATCTTCAGCCGGACCTGAGTCCTGAGTGCCGTAGGGCGCGCTGGGTTTGAGCGCGCCGGCAGAGACGCGCTGCAACCCAGCGCGTCCTACGAACGACTACCGGATCCTCGCCGTGACTTCGAACCTGCGATAGTTCGTGTAGGTCGATTCGACGACCACGGTTTCTTTCAGGCGCGGGGATGAGTGGCTGTACCGCTCCTGCATCGTCGCCGGCAGCCACAACTTCAGCTTCTCGTTCTCTGTGAACGTTGTGGTCAGCTGCGCGGCGGTGGGGCCGTCCTTCATATTCACGAGGGACCACTGCAGTCGACCGGTCTCCGCGTCGAGCACCAACTCGCCGCTGGTAAAGACCGGGCCGCCGCTGGCCGCCTGCACGAGTGTCGGCCGGTCACGCTCGGTGAATGTCAATGTGACGGAGGTGCCCGCATCACCACGGCCGACGGACTTCCGCTCGAATCGAAACCGCGACTGGTGCTTCGCGTCCAGAATCATCAACGCAAACATGGGCTCGTTGAAGTTCCTGGTGACAACGCCGATGTTGTAGCGCGCGTTGCGATCCGCCATCGCGCGGCCGATGCTGGCCATCGACCCGCGGTTGAGCAGGCCCCGCAGATCCGCACCGGCCTCGACCGGTTTGCCATCGACCGTCGTAATGTCGCGCACCGACAGCCATCCGCCGTCGGCCGGCACCCAGGCCAGGAAAAAATCCCCCGAGGTCTCGCGCCGTGCCCGGCGCCGGTCGCGGTCGTCGAACACTTCCTGAACGGCCTGCTCGTCGGCAATCACAAACCGCAGGGCCTCCTGATAGGCCTTGAGATACGAGGTCGCCGCCGCGAGTACAGCGCGGGTCGAGGTGTCCACCGGGCGCGCCTGGTCCTGCGCCAGCACCGGCGCCACCGCCGCCACACACAGAAGCATCAGGAACCGCTGCATTGAGCCACCAGTGTTACACAGCCGTCACGAACCCCGGCCCCTGGACCCCGGACCATGAGCCACCGGGATTTTGCCGCCATTGGCCGATAGCGCGGACCGGTCGGGCCGAGTCGCCATAAGATGCCTGTGGAGGTTTTGCAGATGATGAGACAAGTGATGTTCGTGCGTGCGTTGGTGGCGGCCTGTGTGATCGCAGCTGCCGGATCGTACGCACCCGAAGCGTCGGCCCAGACGGTTGATGAAATCGTCGCGAAGAACCACGCGTCGAAGGGTGGCCTGGAGAAGTGGAAGGCCATTCAGACGCAGCGCATGGAAGGCATCGCGTCGGCGCAGGGGTTTGAACTTGGCATGGTCGTCTACGGCAAGCGCCCGAACATGGGCCGGCAGGATCTGACGATCGACGTCGGACAGGGTCCCATGACGATGGTCAACCTGTTTGATGGCGAGAAGGCCTGGATGATCAACCCGATGATGGGTTCGACCACGCCCCAGGAAGTGGCAGGCCCAGAGGCGGATACCCTGAAGGACCAGGCGGACTTCGATGGCTCGCTCATTGACTACAAGACCAAGGGCCACACGGTCGAACTCGTTGGCACGGTCGATGTTGGAGGCAAAAAGGCGCATCACCTGAAGGTCACGCGGAAGAACCTCCCGGTACAGCACTACTACATCGACGCGGACAATGGCGTTGAGCTGAAGATTGCGACCGAGGCCGCCGGCATGGCGCCCGCGACCGAAGCCGAGATGTCGGACTACCGCTCGGTGGACGGCGTCATGGTGCCGCACCTGATCAAGGTCAGCCAGGCCGGCCAGCTGCAGGCGGAACTGCGCATCTCCAAGGTGGAATTCAACATCCCGCTCGACGACGCGCTGTTCAAGATCAGGTAGAGCTATTCACAGGGAGACGCGGAGGCCTCTGTGTCTCCCTGTTGATTTGTAACTCTAGAGCGGCCTCCCGAGGCGCTCCTGCAGTTTCTCCCTGTAGCCGCGGCTCAACGTCAGCTTGGTGCCGTTCCGCAGAATCACGACGTACTCGCCGTTGAACCACGGCTGCACTTCCTTGATGCGCGCGATGTTCACGATGCGCGAGCGATGGATCCGGAAGAAGGTGTCCGGGTGCAGTCGCACGTAGTTGCCGGCGGCTTCCACCCAGTCGATTTCGTTTGCGCGCAAGAAGAACAGGTGCCCGCCGCGACGCCGTACTTGATCGCGTTCTCAACGAGCGGCTGAAGAATCAGCGCCGGCACCTGGGCGACAGCGATGACGCCGACGCCGGCACACAGCTCCCAGTCGAGCAGCTGCGCCAGCTGCAGCGGGAACGTTCGAAGCCGCTGGTGCCCCCCCCCCCCGCGCCCCCCCAGTTCCATGTCCGCGGCCAGAAGGCCCGGCGATATCCGCCAGACCAGGGTCTCCACCGTCGTCAGCAGCGCCACGGGTAACGTGGAGGCAACGACGACAGCGGTGACGCGAAGGGGCACCGCCACCTTGGGGCGACGGTCGACACGCCAGTTCCGCACGAGCACCACCAGCGGCACCGACAGGCGTGTCGCGACAAACGCGAGCGAGGTAGAGAACGCGGCAGTGAGGACTTTTGTCCCGATCCGGACGACAAAAGCCGTTATTATGCGAACGTGAGTACGACGAGCCGCACACAGCGGACCAGGCAACAAGGCGACCCATGGACCGTGACCGACGCAGCTGAGCTGTATGAGGTCGATCGGTGGGGTCAGGGATATTTTTCGATCGGCCCGAACGGACACGTGCTGGCCCACGCCACCAAGGAGCCGGGCCGATCGATCGACCTGAAGCAACTGGTCGATCACCTGCAGTTGCGTGGCATCGGTCTGCCGATTCTGATTCGCTTCCGCGACATCCTGCGCCACAGGCTCGGTGACATCCACAGCGCGTTTCAGGCCGCGATCAACCAGCATCAGTACACGGGCAAGTACATCTGCGTGTACCCGATCAAGGTGAACCAGCAGCGCCAGGTCGTTGAGGAGGTTCTCGACTTCGGCCGCGAGTACGGGTTCGGCCTTGAAGCCGGATCGAAGCCGGAACTGCTGGCCGTGGTCGCGATGACCACCAACGACACCCCGATCATCTGCAACGGCTTCAAGGACGCCGAGTTCATCGAGATGGCGATGCTCGCGCTCAAGATGGGCCGCAAGATCATCCCGGTCGTCGAGAAGTACACGGAACTGGGCCTCGTCCTCGAGTACGCAAAGAAGGTCGGCGTGCGTCCGCAGATCGGCATGCGCGTCAAACTGGCCGCACGTGGTGGCGGACGCTGGCAGTCATCCGGCGGCTACCGCTCGAAGTTCGGCCTCACGGTCGCCGAAGTCCGCAAGGGCCTCGAGGAACTGAAGGCGCATGGCATGGAGGACTGCTTCAAGCTCCTCCACTTCCATCTCGGCAGCCAGATCCCCAACATCCGCATCGTCAAGGGCGCACTGAACGAAGCGGCGCGCATTTATGCCGAATTGGTGAAGGACGGCGCGGGCCTGGAGTTCATGGACGTGGGCGGAGGCCTCGGCGTGGACTACGACGGATCGCAGACCAACTTCGAGTCGAGCGTGAACTACACGCTGCAGGAATACGCGAACGACGTCGTGTATCACATCCAGACGGTGTGTGATGACGCAGGCGTCACACACCCGACGATCATCTCCGAGAGCGGGCGCGCGGTGGTGGCGTACCACAGCATGCTCGTGTTCAACATTCTCGGCGTCTCCGGATTCGGCGACGAGGAGATTCCGGCCAACGGCAACGACGATCAACTCGAACAGCCGCTGGTGGACCTCAAGGAGACCTACCAGAACCTGACGGCGCGTAACGCGCTCGAGAGCTATCACGACGCGCAGCAGGCGCTCGACATGGCGCTCAACCTCTTCAACGGCGGCTACCTGCCACTGGCGCAGCGCTGCCAGGCGGAAACGCTGTACTGGGCCATCTGCAGCAAACTGCGGAAGCTGGTACAGACGATGGAGGATGTGCCGGAGGATTTGCAGACGCTGGACGAGTCGCTCGCGGATACGTACTTCTGCAATTTCTCGCTGTTCCAGTCGATTCCCGACTCGTGGGCGATCAAGCAGCTGTTTCCGGTGATGCCGATTCATCGTCTCAATGAGGCGCCGACGCGGCAGGCGGTGCTGGGCGACATTACCTGTGACTCCGACGGCAAAATCGATCAGTTTATCGATCGCCGCGACGTCCGGAAGACACTCGCGCTGCATCCGTTCACCGGAGAGCCGTATTACCTCGGCGTGTTCCTGGTGGGCGCGTATCAGGAAATCCTCGGCGACCTGCACAACCTGTTCGGCGACACCCATGCGGTGCATGTGAGCCTTGATCCTGGAGGCAACGTCGTGCTCGAGTCGGTCATCAAGGGCGACACGGTGCGTGAGGTGCTCGACTACGTGGAGTTTGATGCCGACACGCTGCTGCGCAAGCTGCGTCAGTCGGTCGAAGTGGCCGTCCGTGAGAATCGTTTGAACTACGAGGAGTCCGGCCGGCTGCTGCGGTTCTATGAAGATGGACTCCATGGCTACACGTATCTCGAAGACCCGAACGAATAACCGGTCCGCGGCCCGCCGTGCGCTGTCCGCGGTCCTGCTGGCGGTGCTGGCGGTTGGAGCGCTCGGGGCGTTCCAGCCCGCGCGCCCCATCGTCATTCTGGTTTCACTCGACGGGTGGCGGCACGATTACAGTCATCGCGCGAATGTGCCCGCCATCAAGGCTCTCGCGGAAGCGGGGGTTCGATCGGAAGGTCTCATCCCAACGTTCCCCACCAAAACCTTCCCCAACCACTACACCATCGTCACCGGACTGTACCCGCAGAACCACGGCATTGTGTCGAACACGATGGTGGACCCGTCGATTGGGCCCGAGCGGTTCACGATGTCGTCGGCGACGGCGAGGGATTCACGGTGGTGGAGCGGGGAACCATTGTGGGTAACCGCGGAAAAACAAGGCCAACGCGCAGCGTCGATGTTCTGGCCCGGCAGCGAAGTGGAAATCGGCAGCGTCAGACCGTCACATTGGAAGCCCTATCAGGACGACTTCCCTCATCGCGAGCGCGTGAATCAGGTGTTGGACTGGCTGCGCCTTCCCGAGAGTGAGCGACCTACATTTATCACGCTGTACTTCAGTCTCGTTGATACGGTGGGTCACAATCGTGGTCCCGAATCGACCGAGGTGCTTGCGGCGTGTGCCGAGCTCGACGTGGAGATCGCGGCGCTCGTCGAAGGCGTCCGCGCGCTGGGACTCAGCTCGCGGGTACATTACGTGATCGTGTCCGACCACGGCATGTCGCAGTTGTCGAACAGCCGGATCATCACGCTTGATGACTATCTCGACATGTCGCAGGTGCAGACCATCGATGGGTCACCCGTGATTGGCTTGTCTCCGCGGCCCGGATCGTCGATGACCAACGACGCCATTGTGGCGGCGCTCAGAGGCAAACACCCGCGGCTGACCGTCTACAAGCGCGAGGAGATGCCGGCGCACCTGCACTACCGCACGCACCATCGCATCCCGCCGGTGATTGCGATGGTGGATGACGGCTGGACGCTGGCGTCGCGCCCGCAGGTGCTCGGCTGGCAGAAGGACGGGCGCGTACTCGGCGGCGCACACGGGTACGACACGAACCTGAAGTCGATGCAGGGACTCTTCATCGCCACAGGACCGCAGTTCCGCCGGGGTGTTGTGGTGCCGCCGGTGCAGAGCATCCACGTGTACGAACTGATGGCGCGTGTGCTCGGGCTGACGCCCGCGCCCAACGACGGCTCACTTCGCGAGATCGCCCACGTGCTGCGCTGAGGCCACGCGCCGCATCGAATCCGACACCCGCGTGTCGTCGGCCACACGCAACCAGAACTCACGCGCAGCCGCGCGGGCGTCGTCCCAGACATCCAGTGTGTCGGGCGTCGCGTGGGGTGTCGGGTACTCGCGCACCGGGACCTGGCCATCCGCCGAGGGCGCGTGGAACATCGACACCTGATCGAACGCCGGCGCCAGGCGCACCTGGCCTCCGTCGGCGAAAAACACCACGTTGTACTGGTGCCGGTCGGTGTTGGCGATGAGCGCGCCAAAGGCATCGAGCCATCGCAGACGATCGGCGTCCTCCTGCGACACACGGCGTTGCGCGCGCAGACGCACAGCCGCACGCGCCCATCCGTCGGCCAGGTCATCGTGCACCGCCGCCAGACTCAGCACGGGGAGACGGCCGCGCTGACCGACACGGTCAAAACGCTCCACTTCGAGACAATAGTGCGACGGGAACTCGAGCAGCTGTACCCGCGCAGCGGCGACACCTCGGGACGCGAGCACCTCGAGTGCGAGCGCCTCAAGCACGAGCAGATCACACCAGCGACGCGCGACCACATCACCGGCGCTGCCACGGGTTGCAAACTTCACCAGCACGTGGCGACCGTCGACATAGACCCCGAATTTCGGCCGCTCCCCACCCGCAGAGGATCCGGGAATCTGTCCCGCAATCGCCGCGTCAGCCAGCGCGGGATAGTCGTCACGCGAGACGTGTGGCCAGTCGAGCGCCTGCCACCGCGCAAACGACTCATCGCCGGCGATCAGATTCCCAGGCAGGTCTTCACCACGACGCGACACCGCGAGCAGAATGTGATGGTCGGACCAATCCTCCAGGCGGGCAGGAAGGCGACGCGCTGAATGCTGCGCGGCGAAATGCCGCCCCAGAAATCCCGCAGGCCGGTTGTCCACCAACTCGATCGGCAACCCACGCTGGACGTCGCCGGCCGGCATCCAGATGGTCTCGCCCCCAGCACACGTGATCAGTTCACCAGACGGAACCGCATCACCATTCGACGTGATCCGCACCATCGGAAAGCGGGACTCATCCAGCCCCGTCCACGCCTGTCGAAGCGCGTACCGCGTGGCCCGGCCACGGCCGATCCGAACCACGTCCGACCCCGCCGCAGCCACCCACCGCATCAACGTGGCCGGAGACACGCCCAGCTCCTGCTGGAGCTGCCCGGCCGGCAGGATCCCTCTCAGCAAGGCGCGAGCAACAGGTTCCATGATGAAACGATATTAGCACACGAATAAACCAAACATTGGCAGCTATTTAGACTATGTATATAAGCTGCAAAGTGAAATGATGCTGAAACGATTTAACTACCCTGCGGATACCGCTACCTGTGCCGCGCGCAGCACATCGTCTCCGAGGAGGTACCCCGGGCGGACGACGCCGACAACGACGCCGGCTTGAGTGGAGGAGGTGGCGGGCACCGTTGTGACCGCTTCGTGCAGGGCGGGATCAAACGGCTGCCCGACGGGGTTGAGGCGCGAGACGCCCATGCCTTCGAGCGTGGCGAGGAACTGCTGGCGGACCATAGCCACACCCTGCACAAACGGATCGTCACCACGCGACGTCCCGGCTTCGAGCGCACGGTCCAGGTTGTCGAGCACTTCGAGGAACGAGACGATCACGGACCGCCGGCTGCGCTCGACGTCCTTCTGGATTTCCTTGCGGAGGCGGACGCGCGCCTGATCAAACTCATCCGCGGCCCCGCGGTACTTCGAGACCAGGTCCTGAATTTCGCGATCCTTCTCGGCGATGCGCGCTTCGAGTTCCTCAATCAGCGTCGGCTTCAGCCTCGGCTCTTCCGCCGTGGTCGGCGTGTCGCTCTCGCCCGCCCACCAGCGACGGTCGGTCACTTTGATCTCTGCCATCTCACCCAACCCTACCCACCCTGACGATGGCCGCCTGCAACCCAGGCGGCCCTACGCACCCAACCTCACCCAAGCCTGCCCACCCTGCCTGGCGCGCTCAAGTGCAGCGCGCCCTACATGTGAAACGTCAGCGCGTCGTTGGCCACACCGATCGTGACGGTGCCGCCGTTCTCGAGCTTGCCGAACAGAATTTCATCCGTCAGTCGATCGCGCACTTCACGCTGCACCACTCGCGCGAGCGGCCGGGCCCCGTACACGGGGGCGTAGCCTTTCCGGGCCAGCCATGCGCGGGCTTCAGGTTCGAGGGTGATCGCGACGCGTCGTTCAGCGAGCTGCGCTTCGAGCTGAAGAATGAACTTTTCGACGATCAGCTCCATGGCCTCGGGTGCCAACGCCTTGAACGTCACAATGGCGTCGAGCCGGTTGCGGAACTCCGGTGAGAAGACACGCTCTATCGCCGACTTGGAACGGCCCTCGGCGTTGCGGCGGCCTTCGTCGCCCTGACGATCCGCGAAGCCAATCGACGCCGCGCTCATTTCGCGCGATCCGGCGTTCGACGTCAGCACGAGCACGACGTTTCGGAAGTCCGCCTTGCGTCCCGTGTTATCCGTGAGCGTGGCGTGATCCATCACCTGCAGCAGAATGTTGAACACATCCGGATGGGCCTTCTCGATTTCGTCGAGCAGCACCACACTGTAGGGATGCGTCCGCACGGCATCCACCAGCAGACCACCCTGCTCAAACCCCACGTAGCCCGGAGGCGCGCCAATCAGACGGGCGACCGCGTGTTTCTCCATGTACTCACTCATGTCGAACCGCGTGAACTCATTGCCAAGCTGCATCGCCAGCTGCTTCGCAAGTTCCGTCTTGCCCACACCGGTCGGACCGGTGAACAGGAAACACCCCGCCGGCCGTTCCGGCTGACCCAGCCCCGCTCGCGATCGTTTGATGGCCTGCGCCACCAGATGCACAGCCTCTGTCTGGCCGAATACCACCCGCTCGAGCGACTCCTGCAGCGTCCGCAGGCGCTCGCGGTCTGACGCGGAGGCCTGACGCGCAGGAATGCGGGCCATCCGGGCGACGACGGACTCAATGTCGGAGGAAGCGATCAGAGCAGGTTGGGTCGGGTTGGGTGAGGTTGGGTACGTAGGGCCGCCTGGGTTGTAGGCGGCCGTCGGGTTGGGTTCAGCGGCGCGGTTCAGGCGGCTGGCGGCGCCGGCTTCGTCGATGATGTCGATCGCACTGTCGGGCAGACGATAGTCGCGCAGGTGGCGCGCGGCCAGCTTGGCGGCAGCCTCAAGTGCCGCCTGTTCGTACACCACGTCGTGGTGCGCCTCGTAGCGACTCTTGAGTCCCTCGAGAATACGCACCGTCTCTTCCACCGGCGGCTCGTCAATCGTGATGCGCTGCAGACGACGTGCGAGGGCGCGGTCTTTTTCGATGAGCTTGAATTCCTCGAAGGTCGTGGACCCAATCACGCGCAACTCACCCGCCGTGAGAATCGGCTTGATGAGCGTCGCCAGATCCATCGTGCCACCCGTCGTGGCACCGGCACCAACCGCGGAGTGAATCTCGTCGATGAAGAGAATGGCCTTTGGCCTCGCCGTCAGACCGCCGATGACCGCCTTGAATCGCTCCTCGAAGTCGCCGCGGAAACGCGTGCCCGCAAGGAGGGCGGTCGTGTCGAGGGAGAACACCTCAGCGTCCTGCAACATCGAGGGCACGCCGGGTTCCAGCAGCTTCGCCGCAAGGCCTTCGGCCATCGCGGTCTTGCCGACGCCGGCATCACCCACAAACACCGGGTTGTTCTTCCGGCGCCGGCACAACACCTCGATGGTCCGCTGCAGCTCGGACTGGCGCCCGATGAGGGGATCCAGCTTGCCATCACGGGCCCGCTCGGTCAGGTTCACGCAGTAGGTCGCCAGCGGGTTGCGGCTCGGCCGGCTCGCCCCTCCGCCTTCCGCCGGTTCCGGGGTGCCGAGCGTTTCCGGTTCCTCGTCAAGCGGCGCCTGGCCGACGCGCGACTTCGTGATCCCGTGCGTGATGTATTCAAGAATGTCGAGGCGCAAGATGTGCTGCTGACCGAGCAGCTTCGCGGCCTGACTCCTGGGCTGCTGGAGGATCGCGGCGAGAATATCGCCGGCCTGGACTTCCGGGCGCTGGGCACTCTGGACGTGCAGCACGGCTGTCTGGAGCACCCGCTGGAACGCTGCGGTCTGCTGCGGCTCCCGCTCGTTCCCCTTCTTGAGCTCCTCGACGGACTCCTCCAGATAACTGCTCAGCTCCCCGCGCAGCCGGCCGAGGTCCGCCCCGCAGGCGTTCAGAATCCGCTCCCCATCCGGGTCGTGCGCCAGCGCGTACAGCAGGTGTTCCAGCGTCAGGTAGGCGTGACGACGGGAGACCGCCTCACGGTAGGCAATCGTCAATACGATTTCGAGTGCAGCGGAGAACACAATGGATCGATTATAAGGACATCATGCGGTTCCTACGCGCGCTCCTCCTCCCTATCCTCGCCACGGTCTCCATTGCCTGCGGGCAATCTGCGCCCCCGGCACTCACCATCGTGCATTTTAACGACGTCTACGAAATCGGCCCGGTGGAAGGCGGCCGCGTCGGCGGCCTGGCCCGCGTGGCCACCGTGATCAACGACCTGCGCCGCACCAGCGCGCCGGTGATCACCACACTTGGCGGGGACTACCTTTCGCCGTCGGCGCTGGCCACCGCCCGCATTGATGGTGAACCGATCGCGGGACGACAGATGGTGGACGTGCTCAACGCCGTGGGTCTCGACTACGCAACGCTGGGCAATCATGAGTTCGATCTCGCCGAACCGGCGTTCCACGCCAGGCTCGCCCAATCGAAGTTCAAGGTCGTCACGTCGAACGTGACGGACCTCAACGGTGAACTCTTCCCGAATACCGAGTCGTTCGCGGTGGTCCCGGTCACGGTGGGCGGTCGCAGCCTCAAGATCGGACTGCTCGGTGTCGTGCTCGATTCCAATCCCCGCCCCTGGGTGCGTTACCACCCCGTCATCGAATCCGCCAAAGCCGCCATCCAGAAGATGGGCCCCGTGGACGCCATCGTCGCCCTCACTCACCTGTCACTGCAGGGCGACCAGGCGCTGGTGGTTGCGGTCCCGGAGATCGACGTGTCGCTCGGCGGCCACGAACACGAGAATTGGCTGATCTATCGCGGTCCCCACCTCACGCCGATCGTCAAGGCTGACGCCAACGTCCGCTCACTCGCGGTGCTGAGCCTGACGTTCCCCGAAGGCCGGCGGGCCAAGGTGAACGTGCGCCTTGAGCCGATCACGGAGGCCGTGCCCGAGGATGCCACCGTCGCGGCTGAAGTCACACGCTGGACCGACACCGCATTTGCCGCGTTCAGACAGGACGGCTTCATGCCGGACCGGGTCATTGCCACATTGACGACCAGTCTGGATGGACGTGAGGCGACCGTGCGTAATCGTCCCGGCAACATGACCGACGCCATCACCGCCGCACTCGCGTCTGAAGCCGGCGGCGTCGACGTCGCCATCATGAACGGCGGGTCCATTCGGATTGACGACGAACTTCCGGCCGGACCCGTCACCGAGTACGACGTGATTCGGGTGCTGCCATTCGGCGGCAACATCGTGAGCCTGACGATGGGCGGTTCGCTGCTCGCGCGTGTGCTGGATGTCGGCGTCACCAATCAGGGCACCGGCGGATTCCTGCATGCGCGTGGCGTGACGCGGCAGGGGAATCGCTGGGTGGTGCAGGGCAAGCCCCTCAACCCGGCTCTGCGCTACAGCGTGGTGACAACGGATTTTCTGATGAGTGGCCGCGAGACCAATCTGGATTTTCTGACGCGCACGCACCCGCTGGTCCGGGACGTGAAGGACCTGCGCGACATCCGGTTGGCGCTTATTGCCGAGTTGGCGAAGCAGTATCCACCCAAGCCCTGAGATCGGAGCGCGTTCACGCTTCTTCGGTCACCGCGCGCAGCGGAAACCCGGCCTTCTTCGCCATCGCGGCCACCGTCTCGACCTTTGTCTCCGCGACTTCCCACGGGTAGACGCCCGCCAGGCCGGTGCCCTGCTGATGGACCTGCATCATGATGCGGTAGGCTTCGGCGGGCGACTTCTGGAAGACGGTCTCAAGCACGTGGATGACAAAATCCATCGTGGAGTAGTCATCGTTGAGCAGGATGACCTTGTAGAGCGTGGGCTCGTCTTTTTTGGGAACAACGCGTTCCTCGACGAGATCGCCGGTCTGCCTGTCAGGTGCGCTCATTGATGCCGTTCGACCAGCGCCACCAGTTCAGCCATGGTGGACTCGCCGCGATCCCACTCGTACCAGCCGAACTTCCGATCCATCCGTTCGCTCTGAGGGAGGGACGCTGCGGGTCCCAGCAGCCACGTCTGAAGAGCCACCGGCCGCTCCACCCACGCCGCCACAATGCGATCACCGCGCAACACAGCAACCGTCGCCGTGGCCCCTCGTCCGTCCGGCGTCCTGAACGCATCCATCACCGGCTTGCCGACCGTCGGGTCCACAATACGCAGCGGCACGCCGGCCTCTCGGGCCAACGTGGCCACGTACGGCACGGTGTGGACTGAATCGCTGCACGCCGCCACCGCGACGACCACAAAACGCAGATCAGCGGACGCGGCTTTGAGGCGCGCGACGAGCGCAGGCGCCGGTTTGCTGCGCGCCGCGTTGCTCTTCCACGTCTCCGGCCTGGAGTCGGCCGCCGCCAGAAACTCCTCCCACGTCTTGCCCTGATCGAACAACACACCCCCGCCGGCCATCGGCGCCTGTGACGACTGTGCGGGAACGACGAACGCGAGGAGGGCCAGGAGAAGAATCGGCATGGGTAGAGGGTATCTCAGATGGGGAGATGGGGAGATGTTAGATGTTAGATGTTAGATGTTAGATGATAGATGGCAGATGGTAGTTCCCCTTGCGGCCGGGGTTGATTACACTGACCTGCACTTCCTCGGCCACGACGGCATCATTGCGACAGCGCTCATCCATGGCCGCGACGGGGTCGCCATTGTGGATCCTGGGCCGACGACCGCGATGCCGGTGCTGGAGCGGGCACTCGCGGTCCGTGGGTTCGGGTGGGGGGATGTGCGGGCGATTCTACTGACGCACATCCATCTCGACCATGCGGGCGCCACGGGCTCGATTCTCCAGTTGGCGCCGAAGGCGACGGTGTACGTGCACGAACGCGGCGCAGCGCACCTGATCGACCCTTCAAAGTTGCTGGCCAGCGCCAGCCGGTTGTATGCACCGGACATGGAAAAGCTGTGGGGGGACGTGTTGCCCGTGCCGGCCCCGCACGTCAGAACGCTGGGAGAGAGCGACCGCCTGACCATCGCCGGGCACAACATTGATGTCGCGTGGACTCCGGGTCACGCGTGGCATCACGTCAGCTACTTCCTTCCCGCGTCAGGCATTGCCTTTGTCGGCGACACAGCCGGAATCTGCAGACCAAGTGGCCGACTGATCATTCCACCCACGCCCCCACCCGACATCGACCTCGACGCGTGGCGTTCCAGCACCGGGACCATCCTTGCCTGGAACCCGGCGACGTTGTTCCTCACCCACTTCGGTCCGGCTCACACCCCGCGCGTGCACTTCCAGGCGTTGTGGCAACAACTCGATTCGTGGAGCCTCAAAGTCAGGGCGTCACTCGCGCGGCCCAATCTCGAAGACCATGAACGGTCACAGGAGTTTGTGGATGACGTGATGAGCGAGATCGCCCGCGACTCGTCACAGGAAGAGGCGCAGTCGTATGCCAGAGCCGGCCGGTTCGATTTTTCGTGGACGGGCCTCGCCCGGTACTGGAGAAAACAGGAGCAGAGCGCTTAACAGGGAGACACAGAGACGCGGAGAATGATTTTCTGAGAATCCTTCCTCCGCGCCTCTGCGCCTCCCTGTAATTCCCTATCTGCGGATCTTTTCGAGCTGTGCGAGCACTTCCCCGAGCTTGCGCATCTCCTCCCCGTAGAGTGCCCAGTTGCCTTCGCGCTGGGCGGCAATCGCCCGCTCATAGTGGTCGCTTGCGCGTTCGGTCAGCACCAGGAACTGTGGATCGACCCCCGCCGCACCTCCCGAAACCGGAGTGGCCGGCAGCGGCGCGCCGCCGGGCGCCGGCGCCACGGGCTCCGGCACCAATCCGCCGTCAACCCTGCGATCCGGAGCCAGCGCCGCCGCCACGCTGCGGCCGAAGATCTGCACCAGGCCCTGCGTCAGCGTCTCCGCCATGACGATCTGTTCCTGATAGGCGACGATGACGCGCTTGAGCTCGGGGATACGTCCGCCGGCGGATCGCAGATACAGCGGCCGCACGTAGAGCAGCGACTCCTCGATCGGAATGACCAGCAGCGTCCCCTGGATGACCTGTGACCCCTGCTGGTTCCAGAGCGTGATCTGCGGCGCAATGGTCTGATCCTGATTGATGCGCGCCACGATCTGCCGCGGACCAAACACCACCTTCTGTTTCGGAAACTGGAACACGATCAGGCGGCCGTAGTGGTCACCGTCGCTGCGGGCCACCAGCCAGGCCGCGAGGTTGTCCTTCAGGCGCGGCGTGAACGGCAGCATCTGGATGAACTCGGTGTCGGCCTCGCCCGGCAGCCGCATGATCGTGTAGTACGGCTGCATCGGCGCGGCGTTGGATTCGCCGTCGATGACCGGCACCTGCCACTGGTCTTCCTTGTTGTAGAAGACCTGCGGGTTGGTCATGTGGAACGTCGCAAAAGCCGCCGCCTGCACCTTGAAGATGCGTTCGGGATACCGCACATGGCTGCGAATGCCCTCCGGCATCTCGCTCAGCGGCTTGAACATGCCAGGAAACACGCGGCTGATGGTCTCGATGATGGGATCGTCCGGCTCGGCGATGTAGAACGTGGTGGTCCCGTGATAGGCGTCCACCACAACCTTCACCGAGTTCCGGATGTAGTTGATCCGCGGAAGATCAAACGGCGTCGCGTACGGATAGTTTTCGCTGGTGGTGTACGCGTCCTGGATCCAGAAGATCCTGCCGTCGGCCACCACGGGGTACGGATCGGCGTCGTACTCGAGAAACGGTGCGATCGCGCGCACACGCTCGGCGATCCGCCGGTGATACATGATGCGGCTCTCGGGCGTGATCTGATTCGTGATCAGAATGTTCGCCGCGCCGAACCGGAGCGCGAACATCACGCGCCGCATGAGGCTGCTGAGCTCCACGCCGCCGGTGCCCGCGTAGGTTGTCGTCACGTTGTCTTCGCCGCGCGGATAGTGGAACTCCGGCTGCAATGTCTTGACCAGCGCGTAGTCACTCGAGAGTTCGCCGTAATAGATACTCGGCTCGCTGATTTCGAGGTCGACCTCGGAGACCGGCGGAAGGTCGCGCACAAACAACACGGGCTGGCCGGACGTGGTCACCTCATTGACGGGTCCGAGCGTGAGGCCGTACCCATGCGTGAAGGTCAGCCGCTCGTTCACCCATGACCGGTTCGGCAGGCTCTCGCTGTTGAGTTCGCGGAGCGACAACATGACCTGACGGTACTTGCCGTCAATCGTGTAGCGGTCGTTGTCGACGTTGACGAAGTCGTAATACGTCCGGATTTCCTGAATCTGCGAAAACGTCTGCAGCAGCGGCTGGTGGTCCCAGAGACGGATGTTCTCAATCGTGCCGGCGTTCGCGGCAATGTCGGCGGCTGTCAGCGACCCTTCGCCGGACAGCTCGCGTTCCTCCACGCGGTCAAGGGCGTACGCCTTGCGCGTGGCTTCAATGTTGTTGCGGATGAACGGCTCTTCCGTCGTCTGCTCGTTCGGAGTGACGACAAACCGCTGCACAAAACCCGAGTATACGCCGCCCGCCGTGGTCACGACGAAATACGCCGCGACCGCCGCCGGCAACGGCCAGCGCTGCGGACCAAATCCCTGCCACAACGCCACCAGACTCGCCAGGCTTAGTACGACAAGCGACACGCGCAGGAATGGAATCTGCGCGTTGACATCCGTATACGAGGCACCAAAGACGACAGCCGTCGACGATCCGGTCAGCAACGTACGTGGCAGTTCCAGCCACGTGCCCCAGGCCATCAACGCAAACAACACGGCCAGCAGCACCATCAGGTGACGGCGGGTGCCGGAGGCCAGGTTCAGTTTTGGCCAGAAGGCCACCCCATACCGCGGCTCCATCGAGACATTCCCCGACAGCAGGTACAGCAGTCCGCTGGCGCCAAACGCCAGCACGGTGAGCAGCAGGGCTTGTTGCCGCACCAGGTCCAGCACGGGAAGCTGGAAGATGTAGAACCCGACGTCCCGGTTGAACAACACGTCACGGTCGCCGAAGGGCACGGCATTAAGCGCCGTCAGCCATTCCAGCCAGTGGTTGGCCGCACTGATGCCGAGGACAAATGCGACAACTACGGCCACCGGCAGTAGCAGGCCGGCGAGGCTCTTGCTCTCGACGACGATCGGCCGGCCGTCTTCAGTGGTACCCAGAATGAACTGGGGCCGTGACAGGGCGCGGCGGGCGATGCGCAAATTGACGTACAGGAAAACAAACGCCACCGTAAACGTCGCCAGGAACAACAACGACTGGGCCTTGTACGTCCGCAGGAACACGCTCTGATAGCCCAGCTCCTGGAACCAGAGCCAGTCTGTGTACAGGGACGCAGCGGATGGCACCGTCAACAGAAGAACCGCCGCGACCAGGATGAACCCGGGAAGTCCGCGTAATGTCATGGATGAGTCACATTATCATGGGCGGATATGCTTCCCGTCGGCACCCCAGCCCCTGACTTCACACTCCGCAGCCACACCGGCGAGACCGTCAGTCTCTCCGATTTCAGAGGGAAACAGCACGTCGTGCTGGCCTTCCACCCCCTGGCCTTCACGCCGGTCTGTTCCCTGCAGATGCAGACGTACCAGCAGGACCTTCCGAAATACGAGGGCCTGGATGCCCACATTCTCAGCCTCAGCGTGGACGCCGGTCCGGCCAAGAAGGCGTGGGCTGAGTCACTCGGGGGGATTTCCTTCGACCTGCTGGCGGACTTCCACCCGCACGGCCACGTCGCGTCACTCTATGGCGTGATGCGCACCGACGGGATCTCCGAGCGCGCAACGTTCATCGTCGACAAGGCGGGCACGATCGTCTGGGCCAGGAAGTACGACATTCCGCAACAGCCCGACCACGGCGAAGTGCTGGCCGCGCTCAGTTCGCTCGCGGGCCGATAGCCAGCAGTTCCTTGTCCGTCCGCCAGTACCACGTGCCGTCGACGAGCGCCGGCGAGGCGAGCACGCGCGCGCCCATCTCATTCACGTGATGCAGCTTGAACGTGGTGCCGGCCTCAACCACAAACGTCTGGCCGTCGTCATTCGTGAAGAAGATCTTGCTGCCGACAACAACGGGTGACGACGAAAAGCCTTCGCGCGCGGCAACACCCAGCCGTTCCTGGTAGACCAGGTCGCCGGTCTTCGCCTGGAACACGGTCAGAATGCTCTGCATGTCGTTGATCTGATACAGCAGGTCGCCGTGAATCAGGCTCGACGGCACAAAGGGTGACCCTCGTGGCGACGTCCACTCCACATGCGATGTCGTCACGTCACCTGAACCACCGGGACGAATGGCCAGCGTGGGACCTGCGCGGCCGGATGAGGCGAAGACCAGACCATGGCCCACCACCGGCGTGGGGATGACTTCGTACAAGTTGCCGGTGACGGTCCAGAGTTCCGCACCGGTATCCGGATGATAGGCATACACCTTGCGCTGACTGGAGACGATGAGCTCGTCGCGGGTGCCGGTCGAAATGACGATCGGCGTGCCCCAGCCGACAACTTCGGTGCGGTCCTTCCACCACATCGTCTCGCCGGTCTTGGTGCTGAAGGCGGCGACAAACGACCCGACGGTCGACGTGCCGCGGTGGTCCTGGTAGATGAAGAGCCGGTCCTTGTACAACACGGGTGAGCCGGCGCTGCCATGGGGGTTGTCGAGATCGCCGACCTTGCGATGCCAGACGATCTTGCCGATGAAATCAAACGCGGCGAACTTCGTCGGTGGAGGCACCTGCGGCCGCAGTCAGCAGGACTGCCCACACAAACACGGCTTTGCGCATGAGAGGGATCCTACCCCGAGTCAGGGTCACCAAGCGCTCACTGGGACGAGACGGCATGCCGCAGGGACGAGATTACTTATCACAACGAGACATGGAGGGCTCGGAGTCTTAGGGTTTTAAAACCAAATTCTCCACGTCCTCCATGCCTCGTTGTGAACCCTGCTAGAGCTCCCGTAGCGCGGTCGGGATCGGCAGGCGCGCGGCCCGGATGGCCGGGAACAGGCCGCCAAGCAGCCCAAGCAACAACGCGTAGAACAGCCCCATGATGAGCAGTTCCGGCGTCACCCGGAACGCAAACGCCACCTGGCTGAACGTCTGGAAGTTGATCGTGGATGTCTGGTACCCGTTGAACCCGAAGTACGCGCCGGCGCCACCGAGAATCCCGCCCAGCGCACCAAGGGCCAGCGATTCCGCCAGCACCGACACCACGACCGACCCGCCGTTGAAACCCAACGCCCGCAACGTGGCAATCTCCCGCGCCCGCGTGGATACCGCCGTATACATCGTGAGAATCGCGCCAAACACGGCACCGATGCCCATCAGCGCAGCGATGCCGAACCCGACGCCCTGAATCAGCCGGCTCAACGACTGGGACTGCTGCGCGTAGTACTCACTCTCACGACGCACCTGCACATTCAGTTGAGGGTTGGTCGTCAGGAAGTCGCGGAAGCGGTCGAAGTCCTCGGACGACTCAAGCCGGGCCAACACGGATTGGAAGGAGTTGCCGCGGCGGTACACCCCCTGCAGCACACGCGCGTCCACCCAGATCTCCGTCTCAGCCACGCCTCCGTCGGCTTCGAACACACCCACGACCTGCCACGACGACTGACCCGACTGGACGACGCTGCCCACCGTCAGGCCGGCAAACTGTCCACTCGCGCCACGCCCGACGATGACCTCGGTGGTGCCGAACTCAAACATCCGGCCTTCCACGATCGCCACTTCGTCGCGGACGGCAAAGGCCGTCGACTCAACACCGCGCATCGGCACATTGGCCGCCGTGCCCGTCGACCGCTTCGGAAGGTCGATGATCACGTACAGCTCTGATGACGCCATCGGCGTCTGCCCATCGCGACGAAGACCCGGCGCCTGCTTGATGATGTCGGTGTCCGGACCGGCGAGGCCGCTCGTCATTTCGCTGTCAGCTCCCGTCCGCATGACCAGCGCCCTGGACGGGGACCCGCTGCCCTCCATCGCCGCCGTAAAACCCGCGGCGATCGACAACACCGACACCAATACGACGACCACGCCCGCAATCCCGACGATCGCCACGCCGGACGAACTCAACCGCTGCGGAATCGTCCGCAGGTTCAGGAGTGTCACCGCCAGAGTCTGACTAATCCACTGCATGGTGCGCTCCTAGTTGCGACGAAGACCGTCGGTAATCTTCAACTGCATGGCCTGCAGGGCCGGCAGCGCGCCGGCCACAAGGCCCATCAGCACAATCAACACGGCCCCGGCCGCAACGTTGCTCGACGGAAGGACAAAGATGGGCAACAGGCCGCCGGTGGGGTCGCCCTGTTGCACAAACACCCAGGCCGCCAGCAGCCCAAGCCCGCCACCCAGCACGGTGATGAGGAGGGACTCTCCGAGCACCCACATCAGAATCGTCGGGTTCGTGAACCCCAGCGTCTTCAGCACCGCCATCTCGCTTGTGCGCTCCCTGACCGCCTGCGCCATCGTCGTCGCCGCGATCAGCAGCATGGTGAAGAGCACGGCCGCTGCGATCCGGATCATGATCGTGCCGATGTCGCCCACCTGGTTGGCAAATCCCTCGACAAACCCCTTCTCGGTTGTTGTCTTCGTTTCCGCAGACGAGTTGGCGAACATCTCGTCGAAGCGCGCGCCCATGGCCTGCGCCTGTGACGCATCCGCAATCTTCACGATGTACCAGCCGACCAGCCCCTGACCGCCGGTACGGTTCTCGTCGAGATAGTCGTACCGGAAGAAGAACTGCGTCTTGTCCACGCCAGGTTCCCCGTCGTAGATGCCGGCCACGTTGAATTCCCATGTCAGGCCGCCGGTCTTCGGCTGCCAGATCGTGGCCTGAATGGGCACCCGATCACCGACCTTCCAGTTAAAACGCTTCGCCAGATCGGCGCCGACGACGACGCCCTGACGGTCATCGAGCCAGGCCTTCATCTGATCCGGCGGCAGCACGTATTCCGGATAAATCTGCATGAAGGGTTCCGGATCGACGGCGATTTGCGCGAAGAAGTTCGACGGATCCTGATACACGCCACCGAACCAGGTGTTGTGCGTCGCGACCTCCACACCCGGCGTCGACTGCAACTGGGCCTGATACGACACCGGCAGCTGCATGATCAGGCTCACCTTGTGGATGAGCACGAGCCGATCGATCCCTGCGATATCCACGCCGAACGCAAACGCGGTCCGGATCGTCATCAACACGCCGAACAGCAGGAACGCGACAAACAACGAGCCGATCGTGAAGAGCGTGCGGATCTTCTTCCGCCAGAGGTTCTTCCAGAGCAGCGGCAGGTACTTCATACCGTTGCTCCCGACGACATCAGCACGCCCTTCTCGAGATGGATCACCCGCTTGGCGCGCTCGGCGGCTCGCGGGTCGTGCGTGACCATCACGATGGTCTTGCCGTGGTCGCGATTGAGGGCCTGCAGCAGATCGAGAATTTCGTTGCCCGACTTCCGGTCCAGGTCACCTGTCGGCTCGTCAGCCAGCAGCAGCGTGGGGTCGGTGACGATGGCCCTGGCGATGCCGACGCGCTGTTCCTGACCACCGGAGAGTTGCCGTGGATAGTGGTCGGCGCGATCGGCAAGACCCACAACCTTCAGCGCAATGCGCACCCGCTCACGCCGCTGGGCCTTCGACAACTTCGTGAGCAACAAGGGCAGCTCAACGTTCCTCGCAGCGGTCAGTACCGGCAGCAGGTTGTAGAGCTGGAAGACGAACCCGATGTGCTGTGAGCGCCACTGTGCCAGTCGGTTGCCCGACAACCCGGCAATATTGGCGCCCTTGATTTCAATCGAGCCCGACGACGGAGCGTCGAGGCCGCCCATGAGGTTCAACAGCGTGGTCTTGCCTGATCCTGACGGGCCCATGAGCGCCAGAAAATCCCCTTCGGGAATCTGCAGGTTGGCCCCCTGGAGCACGTCGATCCGCTCGCCGCCGCGCGTGAAGTACTTGTGGACGTTGTTGATATTGACAAGTGTGTTCATGGGGCCTCGATTCACTTCACGGTAATCAGCGATCCGGCGGCGAGGGCCGGCGGCGGTGACACGACAACGCCTTCGCCGGCCCGGAGGCCGGCCAGGATTTCGAGGCGGTCACCGTCGGAACCACCCACGCGCACGGCCCGGCGCTCCACGGTCTCGCCGGTGACGACAAACACGATTGACTGGTCGCCGTCCGATCGCACGGCGCTTTTCGCCACAAGCGCGGTCGGCTGCGCCGTCTGGGCCGGCGTGTCTCCCGCCTCACGCAGGAACGTGACCTTCACGCCCATGTCCGGAAGGATGCGCGGGTCGAGTTCGCGGAAGCCAATGCGCACAAGCACTGTGGCCTTCTGGCGGTCGGCGGTCGGCACCGTCGTGATCACCCGCGCGGGAATCTGGAAGTCGGGGTACGCATCAAGCACGGCAGTCACGTCCTGGTTGGGACGCACGCGTCCGATGTAGCTCTCGTTGACATCAACTTCGATCTCCAGCGATCGCATGTCGACGATCGTGCAGATGCCGGTGCGCGTGAACCCGCCTCCCGCGGAGACCGGCGAAACCATTTCGCCCGCCTGCGCATCACGCGAGATCGCCACGCCGCTGAAGGGCGCGCGGATGATCGTGTCGTCGAAATTGGTTTTCTGCAGGGCAACCTGGCTTTCGGCCACCGACACCTGCTCCTTCGCCGAGGCAATACGCGCCACCAGCGAGTCGACCTCGGCCTGCGCGCGGTCGACGTCCGCCTGCGTCCCGATGCCGTCCTTCACCAGCTGCACGAACCGGGCGAGGGTCACCCGCGCCTCGGCGAGCCGGACCTCGCTCTCGCGCATGTTGCCGCGGGCCGCCTCCGCCTGCGCCTCGACGAGGGCCAGAGCCGCCCTGGCCGTGGAGTCGTCCAGCCGGGCCAGCACCTGCCCCTCGCGGACCGCCATCCCCTCCTCGACGTTGACCTCAAGGACCTTGCCCGTGACCTTCGAGGACACCGTGGCGCGGCGTCGGGCCGTCACGTAGCCGGAGGCGTTCAGGACCGTCGCCTGGGTGCCGGCGGCCCGTTCACCGACCACGGCGACCTCAACTTCGATCGGCCGCTCGCGCGTGGCCCACGTCCAGGCGGCGTAGCCCCCTCCCGACAGCACGGCGAGCACCACCACCCACTTCACCCACCCGGAGCCACCCGGGACATCAAGAGGCGTGCGCTCAATCCTCAGCGCGGCGAGATCGTCCTTCAGTTCGGTCATGACACCTTCCCCACAGTCAAAAGGGATCCACTCTATGCAAAGAAAAGGCGAATATCAACCCGGGCGGAACCAGCCGGGCTCAAGCCAGGCTGTTCCGAACGTGCTGATAGTGACGGAAGGCACCCAGGACGGGTGCCTGAAAATCGGTGACTGGCGGCGGCTGGCCGGTTACCGGCCGGGGACCCCGAGCCAGCCGCGGGTCAGGTAGTCGCCCATCGTGATGCCGAAGAGGATGATCAGCCAGACAAACCCGGAGGCCGCGACCACCTTCGTCAGCGGGGTGTTGTACTTCACGCCCATGAAGAACAGGATGACCAGCATCGCCTTGGACACCGCCACCGCAAGGGCGATCGGCGTGTTCATCACGCCAAGGTCCACGCGCGCGATCGCCACGGTGACGACCGTCAGGACGCACAGCGCGAAGAACACCGAATAGTAGAGGCCTTTGGAGCTGACGTGTGACATGGCTTTTTAGTGATGTTTCCCGATGAGGTACAGCAGCGGGAAGAGGAAAATCCAGACGATGTCGACGAAGTGCCAGTAGAGGCCCGTGACTTCGACCGGGGCAAAATAATCCGCGCTGAACTGGTTCTTCCAGGCCATCCGCAGAATGATGAAGAGCAGCACGATGCCCACCACCATGTGCAGGGCATGGATGCCCGTCATCATGAAGTAGAGCGAGAAAAACAGCTGCTGCGCAGGTTCCCGGGCCGGGTCAAAACTCGATCCAGGCACCAGATGATGCTCGAACTTCGCGGCGTACTCGAAGTATTTGACGATCAGGAAGATGCTGCCGAAGATGATCGTCAGAATCAGGTTGGCGATCTGCCACATCCGGTGCCCGACCTGCGCCGCCCGCACCGCAAGCGCCATCGTCAATGAGCTGACGATGAGCACGAGGGTGTTGATGCCGCCGAGGACTTCGTTGAGCTCGTTGCTGCCCGCCAGCCAGGCATCCGGATACATGTTCCGATAGAGCAGGTAGGCCATGAACAGGCCGCCGAAGAACATGACTTCGGTGACGAGGAACACCCACATCCCGAGGATGGAGGCCTCGAGCTGCTGCGCCATGTTGTGGAAATGGTGCTGCAGCTTCGGGTGGTGTTCCTGATGGGCGTCTGCGTGCACGTTCGGAGCTGACACGTTAGACCTCCCCCGCCTTCTTGGCGTGGCCGCCGTGACCGGCGCGGCCTGCGTAGTTGTACGCGTCCTCCGTCACGATCGGATCCGACTCGAAGTTGAGCGTGATGGGTGGCGATTGAATCTGCCACTCAAGTCCGGTGGCGCCCCACGGGTTCGCCGGGGCGTTCCGTTCCTTGAACAAGGAGGCGACCAGGTAGAACACGATGAGCGCGTAGCCGAGACCGAGCACGCCGGCGCCGGCGGTCGACAGCACGTTGAGAATCTGGAAGTCTTCCGGATACGCGTGATACCGGCGCGGCATCCCGAGGTACCCCAGCACAAACTGCGGAAAGAACGTCAGGTTGAAGCCGACGAACACCAGGATCGCGGAGATCTTGCCCATGGCCTCCGGATACATCCGGCCGGTCATCTTCGGCCAGTAGAAGTGCACACCGCCGAGGAACGCCATGATGGCGCCGCCGACCATGATGTAGTGGAAGTGCGCGACGACGAAGTAGGTGTCGTGCAGGTGCACGTCCAGGCCCATCGTGCCGAGGAACAGGCCCGTCAGACCGCCGATGAGGAACAGACCCATGAAGCCGATGACCCAGTAGGTCGGCGACTCCCAGGTGACCGAGCCCTTGTACATCGTGGCCGTCCAGTTGAACGTCTTCACGGCGGACGGCACGGCGACGATCATCGTGATGATCGAGAACACCAGACCGGCATAAATCGACTGGCTGCTCACGAACATGTGGTGGCCCCACACGAGGAAGCCGATGATGGCGATGGCCAGGCTCGAATACGCCACGAAGCTGTAGCCGAAAATCTGCTTGCGCGACACCGCCGCCACCAATTCGGAGACGACGCCCATGCCCGGCAGAATCATGATGTAAACGGCCGGGTGTGAGTAGAACCAGAACAGGTGCTGGAACAGCACCGGGTCGCCGCCCGCCCGCGGGTCGAAAATCGCGAAGCCCATCGCGCGTTCCGCAAACACCAGCAGAATCGTGATGGCGACGACCGGCGTGCCGAGAATCATCACCAGACTGGTTGCGTAGTGCGCCCAGATGAACAGCGGCAGACGGAACCACGTCATGCCGGGCGCGCGCATCCGATGGATCGTGACGATGAAGTTGAAGCCGGTCAGAATCGACGAGAACCCGGTGATGAACACGCCGAGCGCCGCGAGCACCACGTTGGTGTTTGAGGCAATCGAACTGTACGGCGTGTAGAACGTCCAGCCGGTGTCGACGCCACCCATGAACACCGCCGCGAGCGTGAAGACGGCGCCGATGACATAGATGTACCAGCTCAGCAGGTTGATCCGCGGAAACGCGAGATCCTTGGCGCCGATCTGGATCGGAATCAGGAAGTTCCCGAGCGTCGCCGGAATCGACGGGATCAGGAAGAAGAAGATCATCACGACGCCGTGCAGCGTGAAGAGCTTGTTGTACAGGTCAGCCGTGAGGAAGTCGCCCTGGGGCGTCAGCAATTCCGTCCGGATGCCGGCCGCGAACAGGCCGCCAATCGCAAAGAACACGGTGACCGAGATCAAGTACATGATCCCGATCCGCTTGTGGTCCTTGGTCAGCAACCACGACCAGATGCCGTACGGGGCGTCCAGATAACTGGGTGAGTTCTGAGTGCCGTGAGTCATAACGGTCCTTGCGCCTTACTGTCCGCCCGTCGGGGCCGCCGGCGGGGCAGCCTTCAACGTCTTGATATAGGCGATGAGCTGCATGAGGTTTTCCTCGCTCACCGTGCCCTGAAAGGTCGGCATGATCGGCTGGTAGCCGAGCACGACCTTGGCCTGCGGATTCACAATCGACTCGCGCAGGTAGTTCTCATCGGCCACCACCGTGCGGCCATCCATCAGGCGCACCGGGTTACCAAACACGCCGGCAAGCACCGGGCCTCGGCCGGTCGTGTCCGACTTGTGACAGGTGATGCACGCAAGATCCGTGAAGAGCCGTTCGCCGTTCTCCACGGCCGTGCCCGTGGATCGGCCGCCGGCCAGCCACGCCTCGTAGTCATGCTCCTCCATCGCGATGACTCGCCCGATCATCCCGGAGTGGTTCGTGCCGCAGTATTCGGCACAGAAGATCTGATAGGTGCCCGCCTTCGTCGCGCGGAACCACATCGTCGTCAACTTGCCAGGCACAGCGTCCATCTTCACGCGGAAGGCCGGGATGTAGTAGTCGTGCAGGACGTCCTCGGAACCCAGCGTGATTTTGATGTTCCGGTTGATGGGGACGTGCAGTTCGTTGATCTCGCGCACGCCGTCCGGATGCTGGACCTTCCACATCCACTGCTTGCCCACCACGAAGACTTCCATCGAATCGGCCGGCGGACGCGCGATGCGGAAGTACAGGTCCGCACCCCAGACGAACATCGCCATGGCGAGCGCGAACGGAATGACCGTCCACAGCAGTTCGAGCGCGATCGAACCGTGAATGTCGGCGCCGACCTCATCCGGGTGACGCCGACGGAACTTCACGGCGAAGAACACCACCAATGCGGACACCAGCACGGCGAAGAACGAACACACCGCGAGGATGAAGAAATAGAGCAGGTCGACCTCGTGCGCAATCGACGAGGCGGCCTCTGGGAACAGGGGGAAACTGGACATCTACCGAGTACCCGTTGCGGTCGATGCGACCGCGGTGCGCTGCCGGCGATCGCGCCGCAGGTTGACAAAAAGGAATGCGCCAAGTCCCACCATGGTCAACACGGCGCCAATCCGGACAAAGGACATAATCGCCAGGCTGTACTTGCCCGTGGCGGGGTCATAGTGAAAGCAATACAGGAGCGCCTGATCCACGAGGGTGCCAATCTGGCCCTCACCCGCCGCGGTCACGGCAAACCTGAAGTCCAGCGGCGCGAACTCCACGCCGTAGAGGTACTTCGAGACCTTGCCTTGTGCCGTCAGCACCGTGATGGCGGCCGGGTGGGCGTACTGGTCAATCGCTTCGTCGTAGACGTAGCGAAACCCCACGGCATCGGCCAGCCGATCGATTGACGTCTGACGGCCGGTCAGGAAGTGAATGCCCGCGTCCGCGGTGGGCCGCTGGTAGTGCTTCACGTACCCGGCCTTCTTCGCGAGCGCCATCGCGGGCGTCTCACCGGGATCAAAACTCACCACCACGAGGTCGAAGTCGCGACCGGCATCGATTTTTACCGGCTCCATCGACGAGAACAGCCCGTTGAGCACCTGCGTACAGAGCATCGGACACTCGTAGTAGACCAGCGCGAGCACCACCGGACGCTTGCCGAAGTAGTCGCCGAGCGTCACATCACGTCCCTGCTCGTCCGTGAACGGCAGATCGAGCGGCACCGATTCATCGAGCTTCTGATCGATGCGCACTTCCTTGAGAATCGGCAGCGGCGCCATGGCCGGCGTGCCTGGAGCGCTGGACCCCGGCATCGCCCGCTGCGCCGACATCGACACCACGCCCGCCCCGGCCCAGAGGACCGCCGCGCACGCGAGGAGTCGTCGCAGCGTCATGCCTACTGCCCTCCCGCCCGCACAGGAAGACCCTGCTTCAGGATGAGATCCTTCGCGACATCGACGGGGACCCGCACCGTGCCGGCGTTCTGGTCCACCCAGCCATACGTCGTCAGCATCTGCAGTTCGTGGTCGCGGAACTTCTTGAGGTTGGTGGGTTCATCGACCAGCAGCGGCGCCGGCGACGTGTTGCTCGACACAATGCGCCCGTCCACGATGGTCGGCGTCACGGCCTCGGCCGCGAGTGGATTACGGGCCGTATCGTTCGTCACGGCGCGGTGCTCCATGAACAGATAGAAACCCCACACAATGAGGTAACAGGCCAGAGTGACAATGGTGAGCACCACCATCGAGACGCTTAGGCTCTTGTACTCGATGCCGTCGCCTTCGGTCCTGGCCGGCGTGGCGTGGCCGTGGTGATTAGTGTCCGCCATTGGCAACTGCTTCCTTGAAGTACGGGTCGTTGGCCGGCACCAGCGACCGGCGGCCCAGATTCCGGTAGAACAGGAACAACCATGGTGCCGCGAACGCGACCACCATCGCGAAGTCCATCCAGTGGAGGGTGTATTCGTGCCGGAACACCGGCCCGATCGTCCACGCGAAGTCGACGACGCGCATGGTGAGAACCAGGAAGGCCACGCGCGAGAGCACCCGGCCGTGACGCTTCAGGTTCCGCGACAGCAGCAACATGAACGGCAGGACGAAGTGACCGACCAGCACGACCACCGCCCACGGTGCCCAGTGGCCCTGGAGACGCTCGATGTACCAGGGAATTTCTTCCGGCAGGTTGGCCGACCAGATGATCAGCAGCTGCGACACGTTGAAGTAGGCCCACAACATGACGAAGGCCAGCATCAGCTTGCCGTAGTCGTGGAACCGCTCGGCGTCAGCCACCTCGGAGATCGGCTTCGAGTTCGAGAGGCCCTGCAGCACGAGAATGGTGAACGCCAGCGTCGAGAGGCCCTGCCCACCGAGCACAAGCACCCCGAAGATCGTCGAGTAGAAGTGCGGGTCGAGCGACATGACCCAGTCGACGCTCATGAAAGTGATGGCCAGCACGTGCAGCACCATGCCGGGACCTGACAACACGCGGAAGCGGCGGTCCTTCGGGCCTGGGCCCTCCGGCGCCGTCTCATCCTGCTCCTTCGACCACTTGTTCAGGATGAACGTGAGGCCCATCCAGATCACGAAGTAGATCACCGTGCGGAGGTAGAAGAACTCGGGATTCAGATATCCGGCCTTGAGCTGGATGATGTGGTCGTCGACGGCCTCCGGCCGTGCCCACTTGTAGAGCGTGGGCAGGTTCATTGCGATGGGGATGAACAACAGCGCCATCAGCGGCAACGTGCGCGTGCCGGCTTCAAACACACGGCGGGCCACCAGGCCCCACGCGCCACCGCTCAGGTACTGGACCATCAGCAGCGAGAGTGATCCCAGCGAAATGCCGATCCAGAACATGTAGGCGATCAGGTAGGACTGGAGGAACTGCGACAGGTCCACCATGAAATACCCGGCCGCGACGGCCACAATGCCAACCGCCCCGAACAGAACGCCGCGGTTGGACAGACGGGCCAGATCGGCGACCGGCCGTTCTTTCAGCAACGCGGCTGCGTTGAACTCCGCACTCATCGGTGAATCTCCCCTGCAGCTGGCGTCGCGCCACCGGCAGGCACCGCCGTCGCGCCCTTGCGCAACTGATCAAGCACATCGGCCGGCAGATCCCCCGGCGTCGCCTGCCGGCTGGCCTGCAGGGCCCGCACGTACGCCACGATCCGCCAGCGATCCTCAACCGGAATCTGCGAGCGGTAATCCGGCATCACGCCGAAACCGTTCGTGATCACATCGTAGAAATATCCAATCGGTGCAGTCCGGAGCCGATCGATATGCATGGACTGCGCCTGCCGATACCCGCGCTGCACGACCATGCCGTTGCCCTCGCCGGTCTTGCCGTGGCACGGCGCACAGAACACATTGAACCGCTCGTGGCCGCGATCCAGATCCGCGCGGCTGATCGCAAACGGGAACGCCACCACGGGCAATCCGGACGCGTCCTTGCCGGTGTGCAGGTACGCGTCCTCGTTCAGATGGCCACGCGCGACGGTGCCGGCCATGAGCGGTCGTGCGGCGCTGCCATCCGCGAACAGCTCGGACGCCTCAAGCGGGTCGTACCGCGGCGCGTCGTGCATGTCCTGCCGGCAGCCCGCGCCGACCAGGGCTGTGAAAGCGACGCCTGCCACGAGGCACCGGCTGCGTGAACCAAGTTTAGTGATCAAGCTTCACCACTTCCCGGGCATGGAGCCCCGCGAGAAACGCCCGCGTCTGCTCTTCGTTGTAGCGCGGGTCATCCGCCTCAATGGCCAGGAAAAACGCATCCTGACTGGCCAGGCTGAAGCGCTTCGCATTAAAGACCGGGTGATACGGCAACGGCAGGCCGTTGAGCGCGATCATCGAGATCACGGCCGCGAACGCGGCCAGCAGGATCGTCGTTTCAAACGTCGGAGGAATGAACGAGACCCACGAATGGAACGGCCGGCCGCCGATGTTGATCGGATAGTCGACGACGGACGTCCAGTACTGCAGGCTGTAGCCGCCGATCAGGCCGGTGATGCCGCCGGCGAGCACAAACTTCGGCACCAGATGTTCCTTCATGCCGAGCGCCTCGGCCAGGCCGTGAATCGGCATGGGCGAATACGCATCCGTCTTCGTATACCCGGCTTCCCGCACCTTGTGCGCCGCATCCAGCAGCGCCTGGGCGGACTCGAACTCGGCCATCAGGCCGTAATGCGACGTGGTGTCAGCAACATGGTGGGCCATCAGTGCGCCCCTCCCTCGGATTTGTGCTTCGGCGACGCCTCAGGCAGCAACGTGCGCATCTCGAAGATCGAAATCATCGGCAGCACGCGCACGAACAGGAACATCAGCGTGAGGAACAGGCCGATGGTGCCGAAGAACGTCATGAAGTCCCACCGCGTGGGGTAGTACATATCCCACGACCCCGGCAGGAAGTCGCGGTGCAGACTCGTCACGATGATGACGAAGCGCTCCAGCCACATACCCACGTTGACGAACATCGACACCGTGAACAGGATCGCGATGTTGCGGCGGTACTTCTTCACCCACAACAACTGCGGCACCAGGAAGTTGCAGAGCAGCAGCATCCAGTACGACCACGCATACGGACCGCTGATGATGCGGTTCTGCAACATGAACCGTTCGTACTGGTTGCCCGAGTACCAGCCGAAGAAGACTTCACAGGCATACCCGTAACACACGATCAGGCCGGTCACGAGTGTGACCTTGGCCATGTTCTCCAGGTGCCGCATCGTGATGAAGTCGTGCAGCTTGTAGATCGCCCGCAACGGAATCGCGAGCGTCAACACCATCGCAAAACCGGCGTAGATGGCGCCGGCGACGAAGTAGGGCGGAAAGATCGTCGCGTGCCAGCCCGGCAGGTTCGACACGGCGAAGTCGAACGACACGACCGTGTGCACCGAGAGCACCAGCGGCGTGGAGAGCCCGGCCAGAATCAGATAGGCCGTTTCATACCGGAACCAGTGCCGCGCGGATCCGCGCCAGCCCATCGCCAGGATGCCGTAGATGCGCTTCTGCCACGGCTTTTCGGCCTTGTCGCGGAAGGTCGCGAGGTCGGGAATAAGACCGACATACCAGAACAACGCGGACACCGTCGCATACGTCGAGACGGCGAACACGTCCCAGATGAGCGGGCTCTTGAAGTTCGGCCACAGCCCCATCACGTTCGGATAGGGGAACAGCCAGTAGGCCGCCAGCCACGGACGGCCGGTGTGGAAGATCGGGAAGATTGCCGCACAAGCCACGGCGAACAACGTCATGGCCTCCGCGAAACGATTGATCGACGTGCGCCAGTCCTGCTTGAAGAGCAGCAGAATCGCGGAGATCAACGTGCCGGCGTGGCCGATGCCGATCCACCAGACGAAGTTGATGATGTCAAAGGCCCAGCCGACCGGAACGTTGTTGCCCCAGATGCCGACGCCCTTGAGCACGAGATAACACAGGGACACCGTCAGGACCGTCAGCAGCGTGAAGCCCACGGCCATGAACACAAACCACGCGGTGGGCGTGTTCTTCGAGAACACGATCCCCACGAGCTTGTCGGTCATGCTCCGGTAGCTGTGGCCCGGTGCGAGGACCGGGACAGTGCCGAGCGGGTCTTGCGGGTTGGAGGTTCCGTCCACCAAAGTTCTCCGTTCGTCCAGCCTCAGTGGCTGGAAGTCTTCGCCCCGCCCGGCAGTTCAGTCGGCAGCGCGGGGTTCGGGTTGCGCACCACGGCGAGATACGTCGTCCGTGGCCGCGTCCCGAGATCATCGAGCAGCGAGTAGTTGCGCTGCTGGGCCGCGAGCTGGGACACCTTGCTCTCGGGGTTGTTCAGGTCGCCGAACACGATGGCCTCGGCCGGGCAGGCCTGCTGGCACGCCGTGACGACTTCGCCATCCGCAATCGGCCGATCGCCCGTCTTGGCGTCGACACGGGCGTGGTTGATGCGCTGCACGCAGTATGTGCACTTCTCCATCACGCCGCGGCTGCGGATCGTGACGTCCGGATTCCGCTGCGCCTTGAGTTCCGGCGTCGTGAAATCCGCATACAGCATGAAGTTAAAGCGGCGCACCTTGTACGGGCAGTTGTTCGAGCAGTACCGCGTACCGACGCAGCGGTTGTAGACCATGTCGTTCAGGCCTTCATCGCTGTGCACGGTCGCGGCGACGGGACAGACCACCTCGCAGGGCGCGTTTTCGCACTGCTGACACGGCAGCGGCTGGTGATAGGTGCCCGACGGCTCGGCCGGATCCCCCTCGAAGTAGGTGTCCACCCGGATCCAGTGCATCTCGCGGCTGCGCTTGACCTGCTCCTTGCCGACGACCGGGATGTTGTTTTCCGAGACACACGCCGCGATGCACACGCCACACCCGTTGCAGGCGTTGAGATCGATCGCCATGCCCCACTTGTTGCCCTTGTATTCGAACGCCGGATACAACGACAGGCTCGGCGGCACCTCGAAGTGCGACATGTGCGCGACGATGGAGGGGTCGGCCTGATAGTCGGCCGAATCCACCACACGCACCGGGTTGCGGCCTTCCATCGCAAAGTGCGTCTGCGTGGACGCCAGAATGTGCATCTCACCCGTGCGCACGATCGTGGCGCCCCCCTGGAACCACGGCGCGGCGCCGGTGCGCAGGGTGAACGGATTGTGTCCGATGTTCGAGCCGATGCGGCCGGCCTTGACGCGGCCGTACCCGAAGAACACACCGATCACGCCGTCAGCCGTGCCCGGCATGACCCACACCGGCATCTTCGCCGTGCGGCCGTTGATCGTGATCTCGATCACATCCTCGTTCTTGAGGTGATATTCCTCGGCCGTCGCGTAACTGACGTAGGCCGCGTTGTCCCACGTCAGTTTCGAGAGCGGCTTCGGCACTTCCTGCAGCCAGCCATTGTTGGCGTGACGGCCGTCAAGCACATGCGGGTCCGGACGGAATACCACTTCGAGGCCGGCCACCGACGCCGCCGGTGCGGTGATCGCGTCATTGGCGGCCACGCCCGTCGCCATCGCACCCGCGCGCAGGTACGAGGTGCTCGCGATGAATCCTTCGTGCAAGGTCGCGCGCCAGAAGGCGTCAACGCTCGCATACGGCTGACCGGCGGCGTTGGCAAACGCCCTGGTCGCAAATGCCTGCATCCAGTGTTCCTTGATGAGTTCCGCCGGCGACCGTCCCGGCGCGCCATTCATTGTCGACAACAGCTCGATGGCCTGACGGCCGTCGTAGAGCGGTGCGATGAGCGGCTGCTGAATCGTGACGGTGCCGTCGAACGACCGGAGGTCGCCCCACGACTCGAGGAAATGGGCTTCCGGCACGTGCCAGTCGCACAGCTCGGCGGTCTCGTCGTAATACAGACCGAGGTGGATTCGCGTGGCGACCTTCGCCAACGCACCGGTGAAGTCCAGATCCGCCGGCGCCGTGAAGACGGGGTTGGCGCCGAGAATCACGAGCACGTCGACCTTGCCCGCCTGCATGTCGGCGACCAGCGCCGACAACGACGCCACACCATCGGCCGGCGTGACGGTCACGGGCGCGGTGTAGGTGACGGTGGTGCCCACGTTGCCGAGGGCTTCGTTCATTGCGCGCGCGAGCGCATGCACGGCGGCCGGCTGATGCGGACCCGCGACAACGATCGAACGCCCGCGATGCGCGAGCAGATCCGCCGCCATCACCGGCAACGTCTTCTGCCACTTATCACCGAGGGAGGCGCCGGCCGTGGCCGGCACGCCCACAGCGGCCGCAAGCGCGGCGGCGGCAGCGTGAATGTCCGCGGCCTTCAGGGCCACCTTGTGATCGGCCTTGGAACCAGTGATCGTGGGAATCGGCTCAACGACGTAGAGGCGGTTGAGCTGGTCGGTCGGCGTGCCGATCTTGCGGCGCGACGAAAAGTCCTTCGTGTACCGCACGGCGGACGCGCCGAAGCCCATGAAGTCGGCATCAAGGGCGACCACGATGTCGGCGTCCTTGAAGTTGTAGAGCGGCGTGGCGGACGGCGCGCCGCCCTGGACCGTGCCGTAGACCGCATCCCACTGGTGCCACTTCGCCTGAGGCAGGCTGGCAAGCAGCATCTGCATCTGCGCGGCGAGCGACGGAGACGTGATGGGTTCGGTGAGGATGCGCAGACCGGCACCCTCCAGCGCGCTCTGGGTCATCAGCGCACCCTGGAGCGCGGTCACGAAACCGGTCCACGTCCTGGTGTCGCCGCGGTAACGCAGCGTGCGCGAGCGATCCGGATCGTAGAGCGACAACACCGCAGCCTGGCCGAAGATGTCGGTGGCGCCGAGCGAAGCGGGGTGTTCCGGGTTGCCCTCGAGCTTCGTCGGACGGCCGAGATGATTTTCCGCGAGGAGCGCCATGCCGACGCCGCCTTCGGACATCGCCGTGGCGTAAAACAGCGGACGTCCCGGAATGACTTCTTCCGGCTGCCGCACGTACGGCACGATCGCCTCATCGGGCTGCCGCGTGCAGGCGCTCACGCCGGCGAGCGCGAGCGACGCACCCATCAGCTTGAGGAACTGGCGGCGGCCCGCGGGATCGTTGAACTCCGACGCCTGCGAGGGGAACTCGCGGGCGACGTAGTCCTGGAACTCCGGGGTGTTGGCCAGTTCGTCGAGGCTGCGCCAATAGGCACGGCCGTCGGGCGTCGTGGGACTCGCGAGGCGGGATCGAATATCAGCGAAGGTCATGTGCGTTCGTCAAACCAGGCCAAATCAGCGATGACAGACTGAGCAACTGGTCATGTGCTCGACGCCCGCCACGTTGTATTCCTTCTTCAGCGTCCGACCGAGCTCCAGCTGGTTGGCCGGCGCTTGGTACGCCATATTGAAGACTTCCGACCGCGGGCGGAGGAACTTCTCCGGCTCGCGGTGGCACTCGAGACACCATTCCATCTGCATCGACGTGGCCTGATAGGTCAGAGCCATCTTGTCGACGGGGCCGTGGCAGGTCGCGCAACCGACGCCCTGTTTCACGTGGATTTGGTGATTGAAATAGACGAAGTCTGGAAGGTCGTTCACCCGAATCCACGTCAGAGGGGTGTTATTACGGAAACTCGCCCGCACCGGCTCTAGCATCGGCGCGTTCGACCAGATCTGCGAGTGACAGTTCATGCAGGTCTTGGTCGGCGGGATGCCGGCGAACGCGGAGTTCTCAACTGACGTATGGCAATACCGACAGTCAAGTCCGATACCGCCCACGTGGTGAGCGTGGCTGAACTGAATCGGCTGCTCGACAAACTCGTTCTGCCGCGTCACCCAGGAGGAACGCATCAGCGTGAAGATCACCCATCCAAGGAACAGGACGAGGCTCAACACAACGAACAGGCTCGAGCGAGCGGCAGCGTTGGCGCTTTTCGGAAAAATCTGGCTCATAGCGGGCTAAAAAGCGCCCCTAGCCTATCTTGATCAACAGGCAATTGCGCACACGCGACAAGGTCAGATCCGCGCCCGTATTTGGGCCAGAATGTCTCGCGCACGTGCAGCGTCGCTCTCGATCGGATGTCCCGGGTGGGCGGCGTACCCGAGGCAGCCCCTTTATGATGTGAAAGGTTTCACAAACCTGTCAATCCCAACCAAAGAGGTCCGAGTTTCACCCGGAGTCCACATGTCCAGTTCCGCAGCCATCGCCGTCAGCGGCGTGTCCAAGCGACTCGGCGAGCATCAGGCCGTCAACAACGTCTCGATCGAGGTCCCGGTCGGCTCGATCTACGGCTTCATCGGTCCGAACGGATCGGGGAAGACCACCACGATCCGCATGATCATGAACATCCTGGTGCCCGATGCCGGTAGTATCCACGTGCTTGGCAAAGCCAGCGCGGCCGACGTCCGGGACGACGTGGGCTACCTGCCGGAAGAACGAGGCCTCTACAAGAAGATGACCGTGCGCCGCGTCCTGCGCTACTACGGACAGCTCAAAGGCAAGACCGCGCACGAAGTCGACGCGGGGATGAAGGAGTGGCTCGGCCGGCTGCAGCTGACCGACTGGATGGACAAACGCGTCGAGCAGCTCTCCAAGGGCATGGCGCAAAAAGTCCAGTTCATCGCGGCCGTCGTCTCTCAACCCAAACTGCTGATTCTCGACGAACCGTTCTCCGGTCTCGATCCGGTGAACGCCGAAGCACTCAAGGACGCGGTGCTTGAAATGCGGCGTCTCGGCACCACGATTGTGTTTTCGACGCACGACATGGGCGCAGCCGAACGCCTGTGCGAGCGGATTTTCATGATCTTCAAGGGGAACAAGGTGCTCGACGGCACGCTCGACGACATTCAGGCGGAATACGGCCACGACACCGCGAGAGTCCGCGTCAGTGGCGGCGTGTCGATGCTGCAGGGCCTTCCCGCGGTGGACGCCATCAACGATCACGGCAACTACCAGGACGTCCGGCTGAAGGGCAACCCGCAGGCGTTCCTGCAGGCGCTGGTGCAGAAGACCGATGTACAGCAGTTCGAGATACGGCGGCCGTCGCTGCACGACATCTTTGTGCGGATCGCGCGGCCCACCGCGGATGACCTGCGCGCCGAGAACGGAGATGTGCGATGAGCCGCATTTTCACCATCGCCCAGTCCGAGTTCCTGACGCTCGTCAAAACCAAGGCCTTCATCATCGGCATTCTGCTGATGCCGGTCCTGATGGTGGGCTTCTTCTTCTTCATGGCGTACGCCGAACGGCACGTCGACGTCGAGCGGCGGCCATTTGCGGTGATCGATCACACGGGCGTGTTGTATGACGCGCTCAAGACGGCTGCCGACGCGCGGAATGCCGAGAACGTCGAGAGCGGGACGCGCACCGGCCCGGAATTTGTCGCGTCGCCCGTGGAGGCGGCCGGACGATCGATCGACGAGCTGAAGGTGGAACTCTCGGGCCGTGTGCGCAGCAAGGACCTGTTTGCGTTTGTGGAAATTCCCGCGGAGGTGCTGACGGCGACCACCGGCGCCGTGCCCGCCATCCGGTACTACTCGGAGAGCACCTCGTACGAACCGCTGCCCAACTGGCTGCGGACGACGCTGAATGACGAGATCACCAAGCGGCGCTTTGATGCGGCAGGGATCGATCAGGCGCTGATCACACGGTTGAACACACGCACGCCACTCTCCACGTTCGGCCTGATGGAACAGGCCGCGGACGGCACGGTCAAAGAGGCACAGGAAGTGGACGCGCTGGCGCGCATGGCGCTGCCCCTGTTCTTCCTGGTGCTGATGTTCATGTCGGTCATGACCGCAGGTCAGCACCTGCTCAACGCGATCATCGAAGAGAAAATGAGCAAGATCGCGGAAGTGCTGCTCGGATCGGTGACGCCGTTTCAGCTGCTCGCCGGCAAACTGCTCGGCACGGTCGCGGTCTCTCTCACTCTGAGCTTCGTGTATCTGGCCGGCGGTATCTACGCGTTGTTCGCGAGTGGCCGATGGGACCTGCTCGATCCGGGACTCGTCGCGTGGTTCGTGATGTTCATGGTGTGCGCGGCCCTGCTCTACGGGTCCGTGTTCCTCGCCCTGGGATCGGCGTGTTCCGACCTCAAGGACGCGCAGAGCATGATGCAACCCGCGATGATCCTGATCATGCTTGCGTATCTCGGATCGTTCATCGTGATTCAGAATCCCGATTCGAGCATCGCCGTCGGCATGTCATTTTTCCCGACGCTGACGCCGTTTGCGATGCTGCTGCGCATGGCCATGCCACCCGGTCCCCCGATGTGGCATGTGCTCGTGGCTGTGATCGGCCTGGTCGCCACCACCGGCTTCTGCGTCTGGGCAGCGGCCCGCATCTTCCGCGTGGGCATCCTCATGCAGGGCAAGGCGCCGACGCTGCCCGAGCTGGTGAAGTGGATCGGGAAGTAGTGGGCGGATGGGCAGTTGGGCGGATGGGCACGTAGGGCGCGCTGAACTTGAGCGCGCCAAACACGTTGGGTGAGGTTGGGTGAGGTGAAGCGATGAAACGAGCAGCGGCGATTCTCTGTGGTGTGGTGATGATGGTGGCGTTCGCCTCCGGCGCACCCAACCTCCACCCAACCTTACCCAACCCCACCCAACCCTCACCCAACCCCACCCAACCTGCGTCAGCGTCAACTGTCTCCTACCGCGTCACCTTCCCCGAGCCTGAACACCATTGGATGCAGGTGGAGGTGACGTTCACGGGCCTCGGGACGCGGCCGCTGCAGGCGCGAATGAGCCGGTCGTCTCCTGGCCGCTACGCGGTGCACGAGTTTGCGAAGAACATCTTTTCGTTCGAAGCGTTCAACGCCAAAGGCGTGGCGCTGACACCGACACGGCCGACGCCGTATCAGTGGAATGTCTCCGGGCACGACGGCACGGTGCGCGTGGTCTACAAGATCTTCGGCGATCGCGGCGACGGCACCTACTTCGCCGTGGACAACACCCATGCGCGCCTGAACATCCCGGCATCCTTCATGTGGGCGATCGGTCTTGAAAATCGCCCTGTGCGCGTCACGTTTGTGCCGCCGGCCGGCTCGAGCTGGAAGATCGGCACACAACTCTTCCCCACCAGCGATCCGATGACGTTCACGGCGCCGAACCTGCAGTACTTCATGGACAGCCCGACCGAATTGTCGGACTTCGGTTTGCGGTCGTTCACCGTGAAGAACCCCGACGGCAAGACGTACGATATCCGCGTGGCCGCACACCACGATGGCTCCGACGCAGACCTTGACGCGCTGACCAACGACGTCGAACGCGTCGTGCTTGAACAGGGCGCGGTCTTCGGCGAGTTCCCGGCATTCGAGACCGGCAACTATACGTTCCTGCTCGACTACACGCCGCACAGCGACGGCGACGGCATGGAACATCGCAACTCGACGTTCACGAGCAGCCGTCTGTCGATTGCGAATCCACAGCAGCGTCGCCAGGCGCTCGGAACGATCTCGCACGAGTTCTTCCATGCGTGGAACGTGGAGCGCATCCGGCCGGCCGATCTCGAGCCGTTCAACTTCACCGATGCGAACATCTCGTGCTGCCTCTGGTTGGCCGAAGGGTTCACGCAGTACTACGGCAACCTGCTGCTGATTCGCGCGGGCTTCACTGCGGTGTCACAGGGCGGCATCGGCTTCGGCGGCACGATCAACGCGGTGGTCAACGGCTCCGGCCGCCTGGTGCGGTCGGCCGTCGAGATGAGCCAACACGCGGCCTACACAGACGCCGCCGCGTCGATCGACAAGACGGAGTTTGGCCGGTCGTTCATTTCGTATTACACGTATGGCGCAGCGGTCGCGCTCGCACTGGACCTGTCACTGCGTGAGATGTCAGACGGCGCGATCACGCTCGACGATTACATGCGGCTGCTCTGGGTGACCTACGGCAAACCCGCAGGCGCCACGCCGGGGCTCGTCGCTCGGCCGTACACCTTGCGCGATCTGCGCACCCAATTGGCCGTGCTGACCAAGAACAAGGCGTTTGCCGACGAGTTCTTCGACAAGTACGTCGAGGGCCGAGAGGTCGTGAACTACGAACGGTTGATGTTGCAGGCTGGGTTCGTCGTGCGCCCGCGGTCACCCGAAGCGGGATGGATTGGCAACGTGCAGGTCACGCCGCTGGAGAGCGGCGGACTGACCATCAATCCTCCGCAGGGCAACGCGGTGAGTCCGATCGCATTCGGCACGCCCGCATACGAAGCCGGTCTGGAATACGGGAACGTCATCGTCACGATCGACGGACAGCCGGCTACGGTGGAGACGTTCGGTGCGATGAGTCGCAAGAAGCCCGGCGACACCGCAACTCTGACGCTGCGGCGTCGTGGTGGACAGATGGTGACCACCACGATCACGTTGAAACCCAACCCCGCGTTGGTGGTGATCGACGTGGAGGCGGCCGGTGCGCCGCTCACGGACATGCAGAAGGCGTTCCGCGAGTCGTGGCTCGGCTCAAAGGTCAAGTAGGGGGAATCAGCGATGAACCGAACACTGCTGGCGACACTGGTCGCGACGACGATGACTGTGGGTGCCGCGGCGACGGCGCCTGATGCCAGACCCGGTGCGGATTGGCCGGCGTTCCGTGGCATCAACGGCGCCGGCGTCGGCACCGGCACCACGCCGACCACATGGAACGTCCCCAAAGGTGACGGCGTCGCGTGGTCAGCGCCGCTTGATGGACTCGGGCATTCGAGTCCGGTGATCTGGGGCAATCAGCTCTGCGTCACCACGGCGAAGAGCGACAAGGGCGACGCGAGCATGAAGCTCGGGCTGTACGGCGACATCCGGTCGGTGGACGACGCCACTGAACACACGTGGCGTCTTGTCTGCCTCGACAAACGCGACGGGACGATGATGTTCGACCGGGTGATTCACAAGGGCGTGCCGATCATCAAACGTCACACCAAGGCCACACACGCCAACTCGACGCTGGCGACTGACGGCACCCATCTTGTCGCGATGCTGGGTTCGGAAGGGCTCTTCGCATTCGACATGCAGGGCACCCTGAAGTGGAGGAAGGAATTCGGCGTCCTGGACTCCGGCTACTTCATGGCGCCGCAGGCGCAGTGGGGGTTTGCGACCTCGCCGGTGATCCACCAAGGCCGGGTCATCCTGCAGGCGGATGTGCAGAAGGACTCGTTTATTGCCGCGTTTGATCTCCAGACGGGCAAGGAGTTGTGGCGGACGCCGCGGCAGGATGTGCCGACGTGGAGCACACCGGCGATTCATCGCGTGGGTGGCCGGACACAGGTCATCGTCAACGGCTGGCGCCACATGGGCGCCTACGATTTTGAGACGGGCGCGGAGATCTGGAAACTCAACAGCGTGGGCGGTGACATTCCCGTGCCGGTGCCGGTGATCGGCGACGGGTTGGTCTACCTGACTTCAGCACACGGCCCCGGCCAGCCGGTGTTTGCGATCAAGGACACGGCCAAGGGCGATATCTCGCTGGCTGCGGGCGCGACCACGAACGAGCACATCTCGTGGAGCCACCTGCGCGAGGGCGCCTACATGATTTCGCCGGTGTTGTATGACGGCCTGCTCTATGTATCGAAGAACAACGGCGTGTTCAGCGTGTTTGACGCCGAGTCTGGCGAGAAGGTCTACCAGCAGCGCCTTGGCGACGGCACCACCGGCTTCACGTCGTCTCTGGTCGCCGCCGACGGCAAGATCTACTTCAGCAGTGAAGACGGCGATGTGTTTGTGGTGAAGGCAGGCCGCACGTACGAACTGCTGGCGACAAACCCGCTGGGCGCCTACTCCATGGCGACGCCAGCCATCTCCGAGGGACGGATGTACTTCCGCACGGGGTCGGGGATCGTCGCAATCAGAAAGTGAACCCGCCACCGAAGTTCACGCGGGTCTTTTCGCCGCGCGCGTGTGCGGCGGAGAAACTCAGTTTGAACCCGGTCGCAGTGAACCAGAGGCTGCCGCCGACGCCCGTGTGCCGGGTCTGATCGCTGAACTTTCTGCCGTGGTCGTACGCGACGCCTGTATCGGCAAAGGCGCTGACGCCGAGTTTGCCCACGCTCATTGGTGACGTCAGCGGTACGAGCAACTCGGCAGAGCCGGTGACGACAATGTCGCCGTGGAAGCGGCCGGCCTCAAACCCGCGCAGGCTCGACCACCCGCCGAGCAACGGCTGCAGGTACCGGGGCAGGGCGCCGTCCGCACCTTCGCGGGTGACGCGCACGGCAAGCACCGATTCGCGAATCAGCCCCAGGTAACCGCGACCATCCAGCCGTGTGCGGTTGATCCGGTGTCCTTCCTTGAACGCGAGCAGGTCGTAGGAAGCCGACAACCAGACGGCGTTGCGCGGATAGCCGGGATCGAGGCGCGTATCAAACGCCACGTCGGCGCCGAACGTCCCGAACTGATCGGAGAGGGCGTCAAACTCAACAGCATCCCACGCGGCCGTGGCCCCCACTCGCAGGGAGCCCGCAGCGCGTTCCGCCCGCACCCACGCCTTCTTGCGATCGTCGTTGATCTCAAACGCGGGGTTCTTCTTGCGTTGGACCGCCCCGCCGACTTCGAGGCGGGAGAACGGGCCGCCGGCGAAGTTCTTCTCGGCAATCACCGCGGCTCGTTTGGTGCCGCCCCACGACAACGGCACCGACACACGGCTGCGCCCCCCAAACACGTCGGCCAGCGACGTCGTGAGGCCATACGTCAGGCCGTGGCCATCTTCGCCGTTGAGGATCGGCAGATACATGAGGCTGTCGGTCCATCCACGACGGACGACGCGCGCGACCTCTTCGCCATCGGGCAGGCGCTCAAACTCCACGCGCGCAGCGCCATCGTTGATGATGATGACCATGGTGATTTGTGTCGGGTCCGAGATCGACGCAAACCGCTTCAACACCTGCACGTCCTCAAATCGTCCGCTCCGCCGCAGTCGCGTCTCCACGTCGCGAACGGTCGACACCGTAAACGGCGTTCCGGTGGTGACACCGGCAATCGTCAGGACCTCCTCGGTCGGCGTCACGTTGTTGCCGTGCACGCGAATCTCGGCGATGACCTCACCCTGTGCCTGCAGCGCGGACGCCGGCGACGACACGACCGCGAGCACAAACACCAGCGCGGCGACCATTTACTTGATCCTCGCGGTGGCAGTCGCCAGTTTGTAGTTGTCGTACGTGATGCGGTACCGCACGTCGAATTCACCAATGGCCATCATCATCGAGAAGTACATCTCGATGTTCTTCGGCAGCCAGACATCGGGGAACGGCTGATGCATCGTCATGGAGGCCTTAGCGTCCGTCAGACGCACCAGCCATGCCCCTGGGAGGAAGTCGAGGTTGACGTTGTTGAAGTCATATTTCACGATCTGATGTGTCGCGGGCTCGATCCACAACGTCACGATCGAGACCTTGTTCAGCATCTTCTCGAGTTCGGCTTCGTAGTTGTCTTCCTTGCGTTTAATGTCCATGTCGCGCCGGTGCTGGCGCGAGTTCTGCTCCTTCGAAAACAACATCGCCGGGTAGTGCTCGACCTTCAGCAACTCGCGGCCGTCGATCGTCTCTCGCCCCACGAGCGCGTATTTGCCCTCCTCGAACTTGAACTTGAGGAAATACGCCGATGAGATGAACTGGGGTTCGCGCGTCTGGCGGATCAAGCCCTGGCTGTCTTCCGGCGCATCCGCCTCGACCGCCGCCCCGCGCTCAGGCGGTGCCTCTCCCGGTTTCGCGTTGGCGCGCAGACGGGCATCACGACGTTTTTCAGTCTGCAGGAATCGGTCCTCGTAACGCCGGCGCTCGTCCTCGCCCAGCGTCACACCGTTTGCGCGCACGGGGCTGCGCACGAAGAACCCGTCGCGTGTGTACCACGTGTAGTCGCGCCGGTCACCCCAGATCGGGAGCTTCCCCGGGCCTCTTAACTCGATCTGCTCGCGCTCATCAAGCACATACTGCTGAAACTTCTTCCAGTTGTCATCGCGCCGCACGATGACTTTCTGCATAAAGGCGTCCAGATCACCCTGCGTACTGCCACCTGCCGCCAGCACCGACCCGGCCGCCAGCGCCAGCACCACGGACACCGTTCCCCACTTGATCCTCGTCATCACGTCCTCACTCAGGCCCACGGCATCGATTGACCAACCCTATCAGACGGTCCGGGGATGTGTTCGGTTGCGGCATAATCGAAGCGCCCCGATGCACCTGCCCCTGCTGACCAACATCGCCATCGCCCTCGGCCTCGCACTGGCGGCAGGTTTGTTGGCCCGTCGCCTCGGCATCCCCACCATTGTCGGCTACATGCTGGCGGGGTTGGCCATCAGCCCACAATCCCCGTTCTGGGTCGGCGACATCGAGGCCATCCACCAGTTCGCCGAGTTCGGCGTCGTGCTGCTGATGTTCGGCGTCGGCCTCCACTTCTCGTTCAAGGACCTGTGGCGCGTGCGGCATGCGGCGATTCCGGGGTCGCTGATTCACATGGCGCTCGGGGGCGGCGCCGGATACCTGCTCGCGCGGTTCTGGGGCTGGAACCAGGGGTCGGCCGTGGTGCTCGGCGTGACGTTGTCGGTCGCAAGCACCGTCGTACTGCTGAAGAACCTGATGGACCGCGCTGAACTCGACACCCCGGCCGGCCGGGCCGCTGTCGGGTGGCTCGTCGTTGAAGACATCGCCACAATTGTGATCCTCGTGCTGCTGCCCGTCCTGGCCACGGGTGGAGACGATGCGGGCCTGGCGACGGCCGGGTTTGCCCTGATGAAGGCTGCGGTGTTCGTTGTCGCGATGCTGGTCGTGGGCAACCGGCTGGTGCCGATGATTCTGATTCGCGTCGCACACACGCGATCACGCGAACTGTTTGTGCTGGCGGCCATCACGATCGCACTCGGCACCGCACTCGCATCGGCGGAGTTTTTCGGGGTGTCGATCGCGCTGGGCGCGTTCGTCGCCGGCGTCGTCGTCAGCGAGTCACCGCTCAGTCATCAGGTGGCTGCGGAATTGCTGCCCTTCCGGGAGGCATTCGCCGTCCTGTTTTTTGTGTCGGTCGGTATGCTGGTGGACCCGTTCGAGATGGCGCGGTACTGGCCGCAGATCCTCGCGCTCTCGATGCTGGTCATTGTCGGCAAGTACGTCTTCGGTGCGATCGTGAGTTTCGCGTTTCCGTATCCGGCGCGCACGGGACTCGTCGTCGCGGCCGGCCTGAGTCAGATCGGGGAGTTCTCGTTTGTGGTCGGCCAGAGCGGCGTGGCGCTCGGGTTGCTGGACGCGACGCAGTATTCCCTGATTCTCGCCACGGCCATCGTGTCGATTTCAGTGAACCCGCTGATGTTCCGGACCATCGCCCCACTCGAGCAGTGGCTCAAGGGCTTCCCGCAACTCTGGCGACGGGTGAATCAGGACGGCACTGTGGCGCCGCCGGTTCCCGAAGGACTTCGCGACCATGTCGTCATCGTCGGTTGTGGTCGCGTCGGACGGCACGTGGCGGAGGTGCTTGGGCAGATGGGCACCCCGCGGCTTGTGGTGGAATCAGATCCAGAACGCCTGGAAAAGCTCAGGGACCTCGGTGTGCCGGTGCTGTATGGCGATGCGGCGGACTCGGAGATTCTGCAGCACGCCCATTTGAAGCACGCGCGGGTCGTTGTCATCACGGTGCCTGACGACACCGTGACACAGATGGTGGTTGAGGCCGTTCACCGTCATGCGCCTGCGGTGCACATCGTGGCTCGCGCGTCATCGTGGGCCGCTGGACACCTGCTGCGATCCCGCGGCGTCAACGATATCGTGAGGCCGGAACTGGAAGGCGGCGTCGAGATGGTCAGGCAGACGCTGATGGAGCTGGCCGTTCCCCACGACGAGGTTCTCAGGTTCACCGAACAGGTTCGCGGGTCGGACACGTCACAGCAATAGGGCCTCTACCGCGCGGTGGATGGCGTCCAGGTGCCGGTCACGGTGGTGAACTCAAGCGCAATGCAGACGGTCACCATCAAACTCAAGACCGTCGAGCACAACGTCGCCATCGACGACGCGATGTTCGGTGTGAAGTAGGGCGTCAGGCTCTTCCGGCGAACTCGCGCGTCTCGGTGTGCACTTTCACCTTCTCGCCCTCTTTGATGAAGAGGGGGACGCGCAGTTCCATCCCGGTTTCGAGCACAGCGAGTTTGGTGACGCTGCCGCTGCTGGTGTCGCCGCGGACCGCACCCTCGCATGAGGCCACGGCCAGTTCCACATGCGCCGGGAACTGCACGGCAATCGGATTGCCGTTGTACTTCTGCACCTGCACTTCGAGGTTGTCCACGAGCAGGAACCGATCGTCACCCAGCATGTCGGCCGAGAGGGTCAACGTTTCGAAGTTGGCCTGATCCATGAAGTGATAGCCGTCGGCGTCGGCGTACAGGAACGTCGCGGGGACCTTGACCAGGTCGGGCTCCGCAAATTTCTCCCCCGCCTTGAACGTGCGATCAAACACCGCGCGCGTCAGCAGGTTGCGCATCTTCACGCGCACCAGCGTCTGGCCGCCTCGGGCCGTCGGCTTCGAGACTTCGACTTCCAGACAGTTGTAGGGCGCGTTTTCGTACTCGAAGTACGCCTTGCGCTTGATCTCAATCGCTTCAATCAGGGCAGCCATCCGACTATTCTACTCACGCATGGCTGTCCGCCCGAAGGTCGTCGTTGTTGGAGCCGGAGCATTTGGGGGGTGGACCGCCCTCACCCTGCAACAGCAGGGGGCCAACGTCACCCTGCTTGACGCCTGGGGACCGGGCCACGCCCGATCCTCCTCCGGCGGGGATACCCGCATCATCAGGGCGACCTACGGCCCGCGCCGCATCTACACCCGGATGGCCGCCCGGGCCCTCCATCTGTGGCGGGAACACCAGGCCGCCTGGGGCCACGGCTGTCTCGAGACCACCGGCGCGCTCTGGATGAGTGGTGCCGACAACCGATTCGGACAGGAGTCCGCCAACGCCCTGCGGGATGAAGGAATGCCGGTCGAGGTGCTCCCGGCCGCCGAGGCGGCTGACCGATGGCCCCAGATCAACTTCTCGGGCATCACGTCGGTCGTCTTTGAGCCCGACGCCGGGGTGCTCTCGGCGCGACGCGCGTGTGGCGCCGTGGTCGATCGTTTTGTCGCGGATGGCGGCACCTGCCGAATGGCGCCGGTCGCCCCGCCGCGCCGGCTCGACGTTGTCACCCTTGCCGACGGCACCACCCTCGATGCCGACGCCATCGTCTATGCGTGTGGTCCGTGGCTTGGCAGCCTGTTTCCAGGCGTGATCGGTCCACGCATCACGGCGACGCGGCAAGTGGTGCACTACTTCGGCACGCCGGCCGGTGATGCGTCGTTTGTGTCTCCGCATCTGCCCGTCTGGCTCGAACTGGGTGCCGCCGTCATGTACGGCTTCCCGGCGGATGCCCAGCGCGGATTCAAGATCGCAGACGACACCTCCGGTCCGCCGATCGATCCCACAACCGATCCACGCGTCATCACCCCCGACGACATTGATCCTGTGCGCGAGTACCTGGCGCACCGTTTTCCCAGACTCGCGGACGCACCGTGGCTCTCCGGCGAAGTCTGTCAGTACGAAGCCACGCCGGACTCCGACTTCATCATCGACACCCACCCGGATTCATCGAAGGTGTGGATCGTCGGAGGCGGGTCCGGCCACGGATTCAAGATGGGGCCGGCCATCGGCGAACTGATGGCGGACGCCGTGCTCGGAGACACGGCGCCCGATCCCGCGTTCAGCCTGCACCGGTTTGCGGGCGGGCACGCGGCGCAGCCCAAATGGAGCGCCTGAAAAGGAGCCCCGGGGGCGTCGTCGTAGGGCCCGCTGGACTGTAGCGGGCCAATGCTGGCACGCTCCAAACCAGCGCGCCCTACTGCGTGCCCTGCTCAAGTGCAGCGCGCCCTACTCGTTTCGCAGAGACACAACCGGATCAACCGCCGCACAGCGACGTGGCGGCACCCAGCACGCCACTGCGGCGACGCTGAGCATCAGCACCGGCACACCGACAAAAGCGCTGACCTCCGACGCCATCGCCGGCGTCGTCATCGCCGGCGTCGGGACAAAGATCGTCATCATGTCTTCAGCGGTGACCGTCAGCGTGGGTGACGACCTGAGCAATTCCGGCGACACACCGTGCGCCTGCGCGTTGTAGACCAGCCAAATCATAAAGACTGAGGCGAATGTGAACCAGATTCGTCGAATCCACCAGTGCGCGCCGCGCGTGCTCATGAGCAGCTTCCCGCCTGCCTCCGACGAGTTCCTGCGGATAAAAGAGCACCAGCGCGTCGCGTTCGCGCGATCCGGCGCATCGGCGACAAAAGGTTCACGCGGGTTCAATGACGCGGTACGGAACTTCCTGGTAGGGAGGCAGCCCAGCCAGCCGGATGATCTCGTCCAGTCCGGCCCGGTCGTGGAATTCCTTGCCGTCACGGTCGATGACGACGCTGTTCGGATACCCGGGAGCGAGACGCCTGAACTCGGCGTCGATCAGCCTGAATCTGGCCACCATCTGCTCCGCCTCTTCGTGCGGCCGGCTCCGCAGGCGGATGTGTTTTTCGATGGTGTCGGTGCTGGACGTCAGCACGATCGTGCAATCGGGATTCCAGTGGTCTCCGATCCGCAGCTCGTCTCGCAGCGCAGCGTGATAACGCTCGGGGTATTCGGCAATGTGCGCTTCCAGGGTCAGGCGTGAGCCTTCGAAGAAGATCACGCGGTCGTCGCGGTCGTGGGTCGCGGCATCCCGGTAGTTCGCGTCGTACAGTTCGGCAAAGTAGCGCGTCACCCCGACAGGGTTGCGGCCCGCTTCGATGTCGGCCAGCACCCGTGGATCCCAGACGCCCTTCTCACCTTCGCCGTACGACCCATGGTGATACAGGTCGGCCAGCTGACGCACAAGGGTGCTCTTGCCAACACCCGGGCCACCCACAATTGCGACTCGCATGGAGAACTCATCGTACATCGCGATGGGGCCGGATATCCGGCAACCACAACGCAATCAGGCCCAGCACCGGGAGCCACGAGCACCACCGGAAGACCGTGACGATCCCAACGTGATCGGCGGCCCAGCCAAGCACCGCCGCACCGGTACCGGCAACACCGAACGCGAATCCGAAGAACAGCCCCGACACCAGACCCACACGTGTGGGCACCAGTTCCTGCGCGTACACCAGGATGGCGGAAAACGCGGACGAGAGCACCAGGCCAATCACGATACTCAACACCGTCGTCCACCCAAGCGACAAATACGGCAGCGCGATCGCAAACGGGACGATGCCGACGATCGAGCCGAGGATCACGGGTCGTCGGCCAAAGCGGTCACCGACCGGACCACCAATGAACGTGCCGGCGGCGACAGCGCCGAGGAATGCAAACAGGTGAAACTGCGCCTGTTGGGTCGATACGCCGAAGCGTTCGATCAGAAAGAACATGAAGTAGCTGACGAAGCTCGAGATGTAGACGTACTTCGAGAACACCAGCCCGAGCAGAATCACCAGGAGCCAGCGCACTCTCGCCCTGGGCAGAGCGCCGTGCGCTGAGACAGGCTTCGCGGCGCGTTGCCTGGCAATACCGACCGTCCAGTACCAGTGGCCGATGCGCCAGAGCACGACAATCCCGATCAGCGCGACGACCGTGAACCACCCGACTGCACCCTGACCTCTCGGCAACACGATAAACGCCGCCATCAAGGGGCCAAGTGACGTGCCGAGATTGCCGCCCGTCTGAAACAGCGACTGCGCAAACCCATGTCGGCCACCGGATGCCAGGCGCGCGATGCGTGATGACTCCGGATGGAAGATCGACGATCCGATACCCACCAGCGCCGCCGCCACCAACAGGCCGGCATAGGCCTGCGCCGTGGCAAGCAGCACCAGCCCCACCAACGTGAATCCCATCCCGACCGGTAGCGAATAGGGGCGGGGCCGCTTATCCGTATACAGACCCACAAAGGGCTGCAACAGAGACGACGTGACCTGATTGGTCAACGTGATCATGCCGATCTGCCAGAAGTCGAGGGAGAACGACGTCTTCAACATGGGATACAACGCCGGCAGCAGCGACTGCAGAAGGTCGTTGATCAGGTGGCACGCCGTCAGAGCCCACAGAACGGGCACGACGGTGCTGGGTGCGCGGTGCTCAGTGCTCGGTGCGTGCGCGGTGCTCGGTGCTGGGGGCACGGTGCGCTAGGGGCGTGGGATCTTCGAAGCGAGCTTGACGACGATGTCGTATTCGGCTTTGGTGACGGGCTGCACGGAGAGGCGGCTGCCCTTCTGGATGACCTTCATCTGCTCCAGGCCCTTCGTCGACTTCAGCGTTTCCAGGGGAATCGTGCCGTGGAAGTTCTTCTCGAACGCGATGTCGACCATGAACCAGAGGGGCTTCTCCTTCGAGCTCGCGGGATCGAAGTACTTGTGTCCCTTCTTCCACGAGAACTGGTCGGGGTAGCCGGCCCGTGAGATACGCGCCAGTCCGGTGACGCCGGACGGGTCGGCGTTCGACGCGTAAAAGAGCACCTCGTCGCCGACCTGCATGTCGTCGCGCATGAAGTTGCGGGCCTGGTAGTTCCGCACACCTTCCCAGCTGGTCTCGCCGTCCCGCTCGAGATCGTCAATCGTGTAGGCGGCGGGTTCACACTTCATCAGCCAATAACGCTTCGCCATAGGTCGATCAGGATAACAGTCTGGCGTACGCTTGGACCATGTCTCTCGCGACCACGCGCGTCGGCGCGGACACCGCCTCCCGCCACCTCGTCATGTTGCACGGCATCTATGGGCGCGGCCGCAACTGGCAGACCATCGCCAAAGCGGTTGTGTCTGCCAGACCCGAGTACGCCTGCTGGCTGGTGGACCTGCCCCGTCACGGCGATTCCGGTGCCGGCGCCCACGGCGACGGTGTACGTGGCTTCGCCGCAGACATTGACGACTGGCTTCGGAACCAGGGCCCCACGCCGGACGTTCTGCTCGGCCACTCCTTTGGCGGCAAGGTCGCACTCGCGATGGCTGAACATCGGCGTTCCGAACCTCTCCAGGTCTGGGTGATCGACTCGACGCCGGAAACCAAGGCTGCCGGTGGCAGTGCGTGGCAGATGCTGGAGTTGGTTCGGTCGCTGCCCGAGACGTTCCCGTCGCGCGAATCGGCGACCGACGCCATTGCGGCCGGTGGATACAGCCGCGGGGTGGCGGTCTGGATGTCCACCAACCTCATCCGTGAGTCGGACCACTTTGTGTGGCGGCTGGATTTTGATGTCATGGACCAGTTGCTCCACAACTTCTTCACCACGGACCTCTGGTCCGTCGTCACCGACCGGGCTCCGGGCCACGATCTGCATTTCCTGCGGGCCTCGACGTCCAGTGCGATGTCCGACGCCGCAGCGCTGAGGGTGGAGTCCCTGGCTGACGTGCACGTCCATCTGCACCGGCGCGAGGGTACCCACTGGATCCACTCGGAGTCTCCGCAGGTGGTGATCGACCTGCTGCTTGCGCACCTCCCGCTCACGCCGGGCTGAAGCCCGGCTGGAGCCGGTAGTTCTTGCACGGTGGCGGGCCGTCGACCGGTTTCACCAGGCGCAGCTCAATACTGTAACTAATTGATAAATAGCGACTTACATCCAGATCCAGACTTGGTCACGATTCTTACACTCACCCTGGCCGTGGAGGTGAGTGATGACAGTAATGACCAAATCGGGAATCGCGGCGGCGGTGTTGGGCGCGTTCTGGCTCGGCGTGATGGTGGCGCCTCACATGCCGGCCATGCCGGTTGACGCGCCACAGGCGCAGGTTGAGGCCGCAACTCCGGAGGCCACAACGGCGGCCTGCACTCCGGCACGCCCAGTGGCGCGCGAGACGAAGTCAACGCTCGCGGCAACCGCTGAGCCCGTTCAGGAGCACGTCAAGCCGCTGCTGACGTGGGGCACGGACCCGCAGAAGGCGGCTGACGGCTTCACGAACGCGGAAGACTTCGTGGCGACGGCCTACGCGGCGAAGAACACCGAGGTGCCGTTCATGTTGCTCAAGCACCGGGTGCTGAACGAGAAGCAGAAGCTGGCGTCAGCGATCCGCGCATCAAAGCCAGAGCTCGACGCGACGCTCGAGGCTGACCGGGCCACACTCGAAGCCCGGGCCAACCTCGCGCGCCTGCAGACGATGTAGGGCGTTACCGCCCGCCGCGCATGACGGCGGGCGGTTCCACCTTCCACCACCATTGCGGATCGAGCGGCTTCTGCCGCGGCCAGGTCTCCGTCAGCGTTGCCGCGACATACAGCCGGCCGTTTTTCATCACCTGCGAAATCGCCGCAGTATTCTTGAGGTCGTCGAGCGGATTGGCATCGAGCACGATCAGGTCGGCCAGTTTCCCGACTTCCAGTGAGCCCAGATCCTTGCCGAGGCCGATGGCATCCGCACCATCGATCGTCGCCGACCGCAGCGCGTGCATCGGACTCATGCCGCCCGACGCCATCATCCACAGTTCCCAGTGCGTGCCCAGCCCCTGCACTTCACCGTGAGACCCAAGGCCGACCTTGCCGCCCCCTTCCACCCACTTCGTGAGCTGCTGGGCATGCAACGGATACACGTGCTGGTCAGTGCGCTGGAAACTCGTGCGTTTCCACTTGTCGAGTTCATCGTGCGGCGTGAAGAACCGGAGCTTCGCCTCCTGGTCCACATCCGTGCGCGTCAGGTAGTACTGCAGCCCTGACGGACCACCGTAGCTGACAATGAGCGTCGGTGTGTACGTCAGACCGCTCTGCGCACCAAGCGTGACCACATCGTTGAAGAACGGGCTGATGGGAAGATTGTGCTCCAGCCCCGCGTAGCCGTCCTGCATCAACGTCAGGTTCATCGTGAAGTTGGCGCCACCTTCCGTGGTGGGTGTGAGCCCGAGCTCCTTCGCCGCCATGATCACCCACTGGCGCACCTTGCGATCTCCGACAAGGTATTGCTTGATGGTCTTGGTGTTGTAGTGGTCCGAGTACCGGCGCAACACGTCACGCGCATCTTCCAGACTGCGGATGTTGTCGGCGCCAAAGATGCCAGGGCCGGTGGAATACAGGCGCGGACCAATCAACTGCCCCGTGTCCATCAGGTCCTGATACGTCAGCGCATCTTCCGAAGACGTCTGCGGATCCCGTTGCGTCGTCACGCCGTACGCCAACTGCGCGAGGAACTGTGAGACCTGCGCGCGGTGGACGCCCCATGCCACCCAGGTGTGGGCATGGATATCCACGAGACCGGGCATGATCGTCTTGCCACGCAGGTCCCGCACCGTTGCACCTGAGGGAATCGTCACCCGTCCTGACGGACCAATCGCGGTGATCCGGTTGTTGGTGATCACCACATCGCCGCGCTGAATCACCTCGTCACCCTTCATCGTGATCAGGCGCGCGTTGCGCAACGCGATCACGCCGGCGGGCTTGTCCTTGTCGACGACGATCTCCACGTCCACGCGGTGAGGCTCGTACTCATAGGTCGGGGGTTTCGGGGTGGGTGGTGTAGGTGGCGTGGGTGGCGTGGGTGCGGCGGTGCGTTCAGCTTCGGCTTCTGCCGTGGCGCGGTTGGTGGCGTCCACTTCGGCGGCGAGCGCGAGGTCGTGCAGGAAGAAGCTGCGGCCCATCGAATAAAACGCCGCACGGCTGTCGTCGGTCCACCCAACGAAGTCCCCGCCGATCTTCGTGAGCCTCCACGTCGGCACTGAGGATGGCGTGGCCGCAGAGACAGTGGGCACGGTGCCGCCGACCGGAGGCACCGTCACCATGTACACATTGCGATTGGCTCGCACGAGCGCGCGTTTGCCATCCGGCGACAACACCACTTCGTCCGGCGTGCCGCCGCCCCCTCCCGGCGCCGACGGGGCCGTGACTTTAACGACGGGTTTGAAGTCCGTGCCATCGAACCGCACCGACAGAATGCCGTCGGAGCCGGCCCACACGTAGATGCGCTCCGGGTCAGGTCCGACGTGAGGGGCATTGCGACCCTGCTGCGTCGCCCCGCTCGCCACCCAGGCAATTTGGGTTGGTGCGCCACCGGCAGCCGGCAACCACACGTACTCAAGCTCCGCCGAACCGCCGTGGTTGCCAAAGTCCTCGAGCGTCCGCAGGCGATGCATCTTCGACCCGCGGACGGCAATCAGTCGTGTGCCATCGCGCGAGTAGGTGATCTTGTCGAAAAACGCGGACACCGGCGTGAGCTTCTGCGGCTGGCCGGTTCCATCGGCGCGCAGGCGATAGATATCGCCTCCCGTGTCGTCATTCCAGGTGACGTAGGCAATGTACTGCCCATCAGGCGACCAGACGGGCGCATGCTCCACGTCCGATCCCGTGGTCATCCGGCGCGCGTTCTGAATCACGGGGTACACCGGCTGTGCAGGCTCGGCGGTCGCAGCAGCGGCGGCACCAGCGGCCGGGGCCGCCGGCTTCTCTTTTCGCGTACCTCGTCCCTGCGGAAGGTCGGCGATATAGAGACGGTCAAGCGCCGTGAACACGACGCGTTGTCCATCCGGTGACGGCCTCGCGCCGCGAATCTGCGACACCGTGAGCTTCTCATCGTCAATGGGATAGTCGAACTTCACCAACGGTCCGAGTTGCTGCTCCACTCTGGCGGTGAAGGGAATCTCCGTGGCTTCGCCTGACGGCACTGCCACGCGCCAGATCTTGCCGCCGTAGCTGGTGATGACGGCCGAGGAATCCGGCGTGAACGCAGAGGCGGGATACACATCGCGATCACGCGCGCCCCCACCTTCCGTGTCATCGCGCTGCACGTCCATCTTGAGCCACCGATCTTCGCCGGTGTTCAGATCGAGCAACTTCAGGGCTTGCCTGGCGTCGAACCTGGTCGAGTACATCAACCAGCGACCATCAGGGCTGGCCGTCGGCCGGAATGCGCCCTCATGTTCGTGCGTGCGCGTATGAAGCCGGCCCGTTTCACGATCGAGCAGGGCAATCTGCAGCGGCCCGACCACCCTGGCCGAACTCCGGTTGTCGGTGTGCGGATCAAAATCCGGATCTGCCGGGTCCACATGACGCGTTGCGAACCCCGTGGGCACGGCGCCGCGCACATTCACCCAGAGATACCGTGCGTCGCGGGCGAACTCCGGTCCGAGCAACGCCGGCGCCGTTGGTGTCGTCGGCCCACCGGGAATCGCGACCGGCGCAAGACCGGTCATCTGCAGGCCCGACCCGCCGCTCTCGTGATACATCCACAACTGCGCGCCCTTTGCCGCGATGACGTAGTCGCCGTCGGGCGTCCATGTCGGCGACATGTAACTCTCCCGCTCCGTCGTCGTCACCGCCCGCGCCCGGGTGCCATCGGCATTGGCAATCCACACGTTCTCGGATCCGTTCCGGTCGCTGATGAAGACGATGCGTGTGCCGTCGGGCGAAAACGCGGGCTGCATGTCGTAGCCCTGGCCACTGGTGATGCGTGTCGCTTCCCCGCCAGTGACAGGCAACGTGTAGAGGTCGCCCAGCAGCTCGAACACCAGCGTGCGGCCATCCGGAGACAGGTCCAGTGACAGCCAGGTGCCCTCGGAGGTCGTGAATTCCATCGTGCGCGACGTGATGAGGGGGAGCCCACGCGTCCGGTTGGCCTCCGTAACAGCCTTGTCGTTCTCCTGCCTGGACTGCGCCTCGGGCAGCAGGGCAAACACGGTGAGCAACGCACACAACACGAGCACGGGACGGATCAGTCTGGGCATTCTTGACATGGGCACCTCAGGGGTGGCGGAATCCTACCCCGGATCGCCATTGTCCGATCTACGCTTACTGGCCGTGACCCAACACTCACCCGCCGAAATCCGGAAAGTCATCGCCGCCTCAGCGGTCGGCACCATGATCGAGTGGTACGACTTCTACATCTTCGGGAGTCTCGCCACGATCATCGCTCCGCTCTTTTATCCCAGCGGCGACGACACCTGGGCCCTCATCGCCTATCTCTCCACCTTTGCCGTCGGCTTCGTGGTGCGTCCGTTCGGCGCACTCGCATTCGGTCGCATCGGCGATCTGGTGGGACGGAAGTACGCGTTCCTGGTCACACTGATCATCATGGGCGCCGCCACCGCGGTGGTCGGCATCCTCCCGACGTACGCCACGATTGGCATCGCGGCCCCGATTGCTCTGTTGATCATCCGTGTCCTGCAGGGACTCGCGTTGGGTGGCGAATACGGAGGAGCGGCCGTGTATGTCGCCGAACACGTGCCCGACAATCGACGCGGCTTTTACACCAGCTTCATCCAAATCACCGCCACGCTCGGCCTGTTCGTTTCCCTGGTCGTCATTCTTGTCGTGCAGAACGCCGTTGGCGCCGAAGCGTTTCGCGAATGGGGCTGGCGTGTGCCGTTCCTGATCTCGATTGTGCTGGTCGGCATCTCGCTCTACATCCGCTTGCGCATGCAGGAGTCGCCGATCTTCACGCATATCAAGTCCACCGGCATGACGTCGGCGAAGCCACTCAAGGAAGCCTTCACCGAGTGGCACAACCTGCGCCGGGTGCTCATCTCGTTGTTCGGTGCGACGGCCGGCCAGGGCGTCATCTGGTACACAGGCCAGTTTTATGCGCTCTTCTACCTGCAGACCATCCTGAAGGTACACCCCACATCCGCGAACTACATCATCGCAACGGCGCTGTTGCTGGGGATGCCGCTGTTCATTCTGATGGGGGCCCTGTCGGATCGATGGGGACGCAAACGCCTCATGATGGCCGGCTGCCTCCTCGCCACGATCTCGTACTTGCCGATCTATCACGCGATGCAATCGGCTGCCGGCTCCGGCGTCGTCACTGCGGTCTCACAACAGAACCCCGTGACCGGCGCCATCAGTCTCACGCCGTTGGCGATGGTGGAGGGGGCGCTGCAACCGGCAAAGGAAGTGCTGACATTCACCGGCATCGGCGCACTGGCCGCAGAGCCGGCCGCGTGGATGCTGGTAGGGCTGGTGTTCATCCAGCTCGTGTTTGTGGCGATGGTGTACGGTCCGATCGCCGCCTACCTGGTCGAAGCGTTCCCGGCGAAGATCCGGTACACCGCACTCTCGTTGCCGTACCACATCGGCAACGGCGTGTTCGGCGGCCTGTTGCCCCTGATTGGTCTCTACGTGATCTCCGCCACCGGCAACATCTACGCGGGACTCTACTATCCGATCGGCGTTGCCGCCATCACCTTCGTCATCGGCTCGCTGCTGCTGGTGGAGACACACCAGCACCGGATCTGGGATGAAGTGAACAAGTAGCGATCAGCGCGGCGTCGCGATCAGCAGTCTGTTCTTGGGGGTGATCCCGGCGGGAATCGTCTGCGTGCGCACGTGATATCCCTGCGCCTCGAGCCGGACGGCCCGCATCGTGTCGACGGCGAGAGCCAGATCCATCCAGCCTTCGAGCGCTCCGGGGTCACAGGTCTCGGCATCATGACAACACGGCAACACCGCCACGCGGGCGCGGACGGCGGCCGCAGCCATCAACACCAGATCCGTCAGAGCGCCGCATCCATGACACGACACCACCACATCGTCGGCCGCGAGGGTGACGTCTGTGACTGGCGCAGCGGTGTAGGTGACGCGGCCCTGAAGACGCGGCCAGTCTTCCAGCAGCGCCGCCTGGAGGGTCGCCGCGGAGGCAGGCACGGCAGGGTCGACTACGAGCACTGACGGTGAGGAGTCGTCGAGCAACAGCATCAGATGGCCCAACAGGCCGTGGCCCCCGCCAAGGTCGACGACCCGGCCGCCTCTGAAATGGCGGCGCGTGCGGCGTGCCGCTTCCCACGCCTCATACAGCTCCTTGCGCGGGAGGCAACCAGCCCGGCAGACAGCGCGGGCGATGCGGTCGAAGAGTGAGTCCGCCGGGAACCGCCCGAGGTCGTGCGCGGTCAGGCGATTCTTCGACGAAGGCGCAAACATCAGTCGCTGTCGCGCCCGGCGCCCTTGAACTGTTCCTCGGCGTCGGCAAACAACACGTTGAAGCAAGAACCCGCCACCTCTGGAAAACAGCGGAAACAGACGGAAGACATTGGAAAAATTGGCTGGGACGCAGGGATTCGAACCCCAATAAGCAGAGTCAGAGTCTGCTGTCCTACCGTTGAACGACGTCCCAGCACGGGTCAGGTCGCGACCGGAGAACCTTTGTAAGGTAACAGGTCAGCGCCCGGCCGGGCAAGCCCGGCCCCACCGGGGGCACCCGGGGCGTGCCGTCAGTCGAGGGCGAAATCCGCCGCGCGTTCGCCGATCATCACGCAGGCCGCGTGGGTCTGGCTGTTCACCACGGTCGGCATGACCGACGCGTCCGCGACCCGCAGGCCCTCGACGCCGCGCACCCGGAGCGTCGGGTCCACGACCGCATCGCGGCCCCGACCCATCCGGCACGTGCCGCCAGGGTGATAGATGGTGGAGGCTGTGCGCCGGATGAACGCGCGCACCTGATCCAGCGAAACCTCCGTGGCGGGCGGGCTCTCAGCCGCACCCCGAAGCCGCTCGTACCCCTTCGTATGCGCGATCGCTCGCGCCAGGCGCACGCCTTCGACGGCCACGTCCATATCCCGCGCATCGGCGAAGTACCCGGCATGAATCGCCGGCGGCGCCAGCGGATCGGCCGAGCGCAGTCGCAGCCGCCCCCGGCTGTGCGGCCGCGCCACGACAACGGAGAACGCAATCGCCGGGTCCGGCGCACTGAGGCCGCGACCCACATAAAACTGCAGATCCGGCGCACCCCGATTGATGCCTGAACTCGCAAACAACCCGGCCGACACCGCCGACCCCGGTAGCGTCGTCAGCCCCGCCCACCGGAACCCGATCCGCGGATGATCATGCAGGTTGGCACCTACGCCTGGGAGATCAAGAACCACAGGGATGTTGTGCTCGCGCAGATGATCGGCCGGGCCAAGGCCTGACACCATCAGGATCTTCGGGGACTCGATGGCACCGGCCGAGACGATGACCTCCCGGGTCACAGTGACACGCTCGACGATCGACTGGCGGATGTACTCGACGCCCGTCACGCGCATACCGGTGAAGAGCAGGCGCTTGACCTGACTCCACGGCCGAACCGTCAAGTTCGGGCGATTCATGATTGGTTTCAGGAATCCATCCGCAGCGGAGTGCCGACGTCCGTCCTTCAGGTTCTTCTGGTAGTACCCGGCGCCATGCTCCTGCTGGGCGCCGTTGAAATTCCACTGCGGATCGGCGGCGAAGCCGAGATCTCGGACACCTTCAAGAAACGCCTCGTGACCCGCGTGCGGATCGGTCGTGTCGGCCACCGCCATCGGCCCACCGACACCGTGATAGTCAGACAGCCCCCGTGTGTTGTCCTCCGACTTGCGAAACCACGGCAACACGTCGCGATACGACCAGGTCGGACCACATTCCTGCGCCCACCCGTCGAAGTCGCTCTGGTGCCCACGCACATACGCCGCTGCGCTGATCGCACTCGATCCACCATATGTCTTGCCGCGCGGCCACGGAATCGTGCGCCCCCCAAGCCCCGGCTCAGGCTCGGTCGCGTACTTCCAGTCCACCTCCGATCCCGACAACGTCGTCCACTGCCCAATCACCGGAATCAACGGATGCACATCGGGTCCGCCTGCTTCCAACAACAAGACGCGCGTCTGCGGATCAGCCGACAGCCGATTCGCAATCACGCATCCACTGGAGCCGGCGCCAATGACGACGAAGTCGAACTCGTCAACGGCACGGAGTACACGAGGCGCGATCGCCGTCACTGCACCGAACGCAAGAGAGGACTTGATGAACGAACGACGAGAGTTTGAGTGCATAAACAAGATACCGGCACTAAGTTTTCACAGGGAGACGCGGAGGCACGGAGACGAGGGGTTGAGTGCCGCATCGCGGCACGGTGAGGGGAGGGCGAGGTCAAAAACGAAAGCACCGTGGCTTTGGCGCGCCGAAACCCAGCGCGCCCTACGCTCTCCTTGGTGCTTTCGTTTCTGACCTCGCCCTCCCTTCACTGCGCCCGGCTTTGCCGGGCGCTCAACCCCGCTCCTCAAGACACCCTCATGGAACCTCATGTTCCCCATGGTGTATCTTGTCGGTCCTCACACTCCACCACAGCGCAACGGCCGAAGCCAGTAAGACCAGCGCGGACCGGCCGAATCTGTTGGGGCCGGATGTCACATGCACCAGCACCAGCGTGATAATCGACGCGATTCCTGCGAGCAACACTGCACGACTCTGGATAGTTGCTGACTCACGAATGGCCGAAATCGCAACACCGACAAGACCAGCACTGGCAACAATCAGCCACACCCAGGCCAGCGGCACGGGCATTTCGGTCATCGCGCCGGTCGTGGCCCACATGGCGGTCCACGCGAGCGCCACCAACCCGGTCACTCTCGCGCGGGTGACGCCAGGCGTCCACACGGCGACGGCAATCAAGGCAACCAGCAACACAATGGCCGGGCCCATCGTGGCGACGTCTGACATCCACAGCCCGAGCGTCGAACGAGTCAGCGACTCGATTGTGAGGAACGCAAAGCCGGCGATCGTGAACGCGAGCGCGGGTGTCGTGCGGGCGAACGCGGGGCGACCGGTCGCGCGATGCGACCACCCGTCAAGCGCGGCGCCCACCGCGAGCAAAAATGCCGCCGGTGCAGCGGAGGGTGTGCGCCACAACTCCATCGCTGTGAGTGTCACGAACCCACCGAACGCAACACTCAGTGAACCCGCTGCCAGCCAATGAGTGCGTCGTTCCAAGGCGACCGCGAGTACCACAAACACCACGAGAAATGCCCAGGACGCCGGTGCGCGCCCTGTGTCGGTCAACACCCAGAACAACAACACGGACGCACCAAGTGCCACCGTCGTCGGCGACTTCATGACCGCGGCCGTGAGCGCAATCACAACAGCCCACGCCAGAAGGGGCCACGTCTGCGTATCGCCGACGTGCCACATGTCGGTGATCGCCGCGATGAAGGCGCCGGCCAGCAGGGTGCCGGCAAACGCCAGCAACTCAGCTCGACCGGCACGATTCGCGCGTGCCGACCATGCCGCCGCGCCGTATGCACAAAGCGTCAACGCCGCCGTGCCGCCAATCTTCGCGGCATGGGACAACCCTTCCCAGTTCCACGCCACCAGAAGGATGAGGCCGAAGCCGGCCACCAGCCACGCGAGCCACGCCAGCGTGGCGCCACCGAACAGGGTGTCACCTTGCGGGTACCGGTCAAGAATTGCCCGGCGCTGTTCCGGGGTGATCAGCCCCTCCGCAGCCCATCGTTCACTCTCCCTGGTCAGCCAGTCGTGTGCCATGGTCCTAGGCTACGCCTCATCCGGGCGTGTCGTCATCACCGGAGCCCAGGGGCTTCAGCCCCTGGGACAGACACAAGGGCTGAAGCCCTTGTGCTCCAAAGACCAATCAGGTCGTTGCGATCTCGACTTCGAGGCCGCCCGTCACCGGACGCTGGAAGGTCAGCTGGAGGTGGTAGCGATGGCACACCTCGTGGACGACCGCGAGGCCGAGTCCGATGTCTCCGCGGAGGTCGGCGCCACGCCCCTCGTCACCGCGGAACCGTCGCACGGCGTTCAACTTGCGCACCTCGGGATCCGTGAGGTTCGGGCCGGTGTCCGCCACGCGAAGCGAGAAGCTCTCCCCCGTCCCTTTTCGTACATCCACCGTGATGCGGCCACCACCCGGCTCCCGCTCCAACGCCAACACCATCACGTTGCGCAGCGCTTGCGCGAGCAGCAGCGGCTCACCGTGCAGCATGACGCCGGGATCGAGTCGCTGCAGATCGATCGTGACCTTACGTGAGGCCGCCAGGTGTTCAAACTCACGCGCCACGGTGGTGACCACCCCGCCCACATCGACGCGCGTCGTCGCCCGAGGCGCGGCATCACGAAGCTGCGCGCCGACCACGACGTTGCTGAGACGAAGCGCTTCCGCAACAATGCGCGACGCGTCAGCCGACGTCAGCGCGGATTGAAGCAGGGCTTCGGTATCAGCCGTGATGTAGGACAGGAAGCGGCGCGAGTCGGCGTCGCGATCGCGGAAGTCCGTGTGCAGGCGATTGATGTCGAGGGCCGCCTCGTTGAATGCAAAGCCGAGCTGGCTCAATTCGTCGCGCCCGCTCACGGCCGCGGGCTCGCGGTATTCCGTGCGAGCCGAGGCGCGCATCTGGCCGCCTATCCGCCGCACGCGACGTTCCACCGGCCACGCCACCAGCATCATCCCGACAAAGGCCACAAGTGTGAACCCGCCAAAAAGGCGTGCGCGCTGTTGAAACTGTCCGGCGGCCGGATGCATGCGGAACATCAGGAATGCGCACGGACCTTCCCAGCGGGTCGCGAGCACCGTCTGCGTACCGGTTCCGACTTCGGTGGAGAACGATTCAGTGACGGTGAGCGCGCCGGTGCGAAGTGCCGCGCGCATCGACGCCGGAATCCGCGGAGCGGCGGTGCTCTGCCCGATGTGTTCGGCGTCGTAGGCAAAAAATTCGACTGGCCGTGCTGAGGCATCCGGGCGCGGCGCCAGAACATCGGCATCCGGATCGGCGAGCAACTCCGCGCTCGGCGCGTTTTCGCGCGGGCCCGCCAGGAACCACTTCGGGTTCGCTTCACAGCGCGCGCGAATCAAATCGGTCTGGAAGGACGCGGCCATCCACTCAATGGCCAGCGCCCGATCCCTGGCCCGGACGCGGTCCACGGTCCACACCGCCAGAGCCGCCGCGACCAAGGAGAGCAAAAAAGCGATCAGCAGCAGGCGTCTCAGCAGCATCTGGCAGTGGGATACGTCCGGCGATGGGGTGGCGTTGCCTTATTCCTGGGCGCGCCAGAGATACCAGCAGGCGATCGACCGGTACGGCTGCCACGCCTTCGCGGCCCGTTCCATTGTCCGGATGGATGGGCGGCGTTTCATGGCCAGCACCTGCTGGAAGCCTTTGACGATGCCAAGGTCACCCGTCGGCAGGACGTCAGGCCGATGGAGGCAGAACATCAGGAACATCTGGGCCGTCCAGCGGCCGAAGCCCTTGACCGCGACGATCACCTCAATGACCTCCTCATCGGTGAGGTCCCGCAGCGAGTGCAGATCGAGTCGCCCATCGGCGACCCGTTCGGACAAGTCCCGCAGATACGCGACCTTCTGTCCGCTCAAACCAGCCGCACGAAGGTCGGCCACCGGCAGCGCCAGCAGCGCCTCGGGCGACAAACGAGGCATCAGGGCCAACACTCGACCCCGGATGGTGTCGGCCGCCTTGGTCGACAACTGTTGGGAGATGACAGCCCGCACGAGCGCATCAAACGGGTCCCGCCGCTCAAAATTCGGCCGTCGGCGCCCCGTCTGCCGGATCACCTCTCCAAGCCTCGGGTCAGCCTTCATCAGATACCGGCGCCCGGTTTCAAAGACGTCCGCCGGTGTAGAACTGCGCGCTGTTGCACTCGATTGCACACCGGAACGGGGGAGACGGGCGATTCGAGTGGCAGCCATGGAGTATCGGAACCGATAGCAGCTTACTGAACATGACGTTCTCGTGTCTCGACGGTCCACAGCTCGGCGCCAATCTCGCCTACACACGAGATGATCGAGTTCCTGTCGATCAATGGATTTGGTGTGGACGCAGCCGCCTCGGCGACCCTCCCTGTGACAACACACGTGACTCAGGTCACCTCGAAGTACCGGCCGAGCCTCAACGATGCGGAGAAGGAACTGCGGCGACGTGTAGGTGACCTCGCGCAGATCACGACGCTGTCCGGCGCCGTGCGTGTGCCGCAGTACACCAGTGTCGAGATGTATGCCTGGGCGTACACACAAGCCAAGGCACGCACCTCCGGGCGAACGGCGCAGAACGCGATCATTGTGCCCATTCGAAAGTCTGCCGAGTGGTGGGCGATGCCGCCGATGGAACGGCACCAATACTTTTATCCCCATCACGACCGGCGGAGCGGATGCCCGGTCGCCGGCCACGCCGAGCTTGGCCGGACCGCCGCACCGAAGATCTTCCGGCGTGTGTTCTACAACCCGAACGGCGAAGGCCTCGACGGAGAGTGGGACTTCATTGCGTACTTCGAGTGCGCCGATGAAGACCTGGTGCTCTTCGAAGAGACACTCGCGGCGATGCGCGACACCACGCGCAACCCGGAGTCGCAGTTCGTCGAAGAAGGCCCTATCTGGCGGGGACGCCGTTCGCTGCGCTGGTAAGACGCGCGACGACGCGTTCTTTCCCGACCAGCTCCAGCACTTCGAACAGGCCCGGACTCACCGCCTGCCCCGTCACCGCGACGCGTGTGCCGTGAATCAGAATGCCCGCCTTGATGCCTCGAGCCTCGGCGACTGATCGCAAGGCCGCCTCTGTCGCTGCGGGTTCCAGGGAGGGCAGCTCAGCCACGACCGCCGCCCACGCGAGCAGACGCTCACGCACGTCGGGGCCCGAAAGATGTTTGGCGACCGCCGCCTCGTCGTACACCACGTCGTCGAGCAGGAACGCCCGCAGGGGCGCGATCAGGTCTGCGAGCTTGCGTGCACGCGGCTTCAGCAGATCCAGCACCCGACTGACCCATTCGAACTCGGTGTTGAGCAACGTGTCGCGCCACTGTCCGGCGAGGCGGAGCTCCGTCTGCAGTCGATGCAGCACATCGTCATTCGACAATCGGATGATGTGCTGCTGGTTGAACCAGTCGAGTTTCTCGGTGTTGAACACGGCGTTGCCGCCGCTGATGCCGTCGAGCGTGAAACGCTCGATCAGCTCGTCGCGACTGTAGAGTTCCTGATTGCCTCCTGGGGACCAGCCGAGGAGCGCGAGGAAATTAATCATCGCCTCCGGCAGGTACCCCTGCGTCTCGTAGTCGCCGACCGCGGTGGCGCCGTGCCGCTTGCTCAAGCGCTTCTTGTCAGGACCGAGAATCAGCGGAACGTGCGCGAACTCCGGGACCGGTGCGCCAAGGGCTTCGTAGAGCAGGACCTGTTTGGGGGTGTTCGAGATGTGATCGTCGCCTCGCACCACCTGCGTAATTTCCATTTCCACGTCGTCGACCACGACCGAGAGGTGGTAGGTCGGGAAGCCGTCGGAGCGGATGATCACGAAATCGTCGATGTGTTCGCGCGCGAACTCGATGTGACCACGGACGAGATCGGTGAACGATGTGGTGCCGGCCGGGACAAGAAAGCGAACAGCCCTGGGCGTCCCAGCCGCTTCCCGCGCGGCGATGTCTTCCACGGACAGTGCCTTGCACGTCCGGTCGTAGCTCCATGCGGATCCTGCGGCCTCTGCGGCATCACGTTTGGCCTTGAGGTCGGCCGGGCGGCAATAGCAGAAGTACGCGTGGCCTGAAGCCACCAGCCGGTCTGCGGCCGCCCGGTATTTGTCGAGCCGTTCGGTTTGGAAGTACGGGCCGTGCGGGCCACCGACGCCGGGCCCTTCGTCCCACGTCAAACCCAACCACGTCAGGCTGCTGAGGATTCCGCTGACCATGTCGTCAGAGGAGCGCGCGACATCGGTGTCTTCGATCCGAAGGATGAATGTGCCGCCGTGCCGGCGCGCGTACAACCAATTGAACAGCGCCGTCCTTGCCCCGCCAACGTGCAGGTAACCAGTGGGCGACGGCGCAAATCTCACACGAGGCGGCATCTGGCGATTGTATCCGGCGCGCCACGTAGAGCGCACTGAAGTTGAGTGCGCCGATTACGCGCGCCCTGCATGTTGACGCGCTCAAAATCAGCGCGTCCTACTGCGGGTCCTGCAGCAGTCCCCTCTCTTTCCCAAACGCTTCGAGTCGGGCGCGCAGCATGTCGCGGACGTCGCGGAACCGCTGCAACGCCCGGTCGGGCGGCGCGCCGACGGGATCAGGGTGAGGCCAGTGCAGTCGCTCGACGCGGCCCGGATAGACGGGACACACCTCTTCGGCGCACAACGTGATCACGATGTCGATGGAATCGGCCGGGATGTCGTCCACGAGCTTGGACGACTGCCCGGTCGCGTCGATGCCGAGTTCTCCCAGTGCCGCGATCGCGTGCGGGTTGACGCGTGTTGGCGCGCTTCCAGCGCTCTGGACGATGGCGCGGGCGCCGAAGAGGTGGCGCGCCAACCCCTCGGCCATTTGACTACGGGCGGAGTTCGCCACGCAGAGGCACAAGAGCCGCACCGGCGCAGACATCAAGCTCCGTGCGCGCGTTTGGTGGCCCGGACAAACGCGCTGCCGAACGCGCCATCCACATGGGAGGCGATGGCGTCGGCATCGAGGCCAGCGTCGGTGAGGAAGGTCTTTGCGTCAGCCGAGCGGTACTCGCGGACCAACTCAATATTGATGTCGCTGAACCCGGCGTTCTGCAACTTCGCGCGGAAGTCGTCTTCGTGCAGGGCGCCCGCCACGCAGCCGATCCAGAGCTCAACGTTGCGGCGGATCTCGACGGGAATGTCGCGCCGTCGCGACACCACATCCGAGACGGCGAAACGACCGCCGGGCTTGAGCACACGGAACGCCTCGGCGAGCACGAGGTCCTTGTCGGCGGACAGATTGATGACGCAGTTTGAAATGACGACGTCCACGCTGTTGTCGGGCAGCGGGATTTCTTCAATGTGTCCCTGCAGGAACTCGACGTTGGTGGCGCCGGCTTTGCGCGCATTCTCGCGGGCCAGCGACAACATCTCGTCCGTCATGTCGAGGCCGTAGACCTTGCCGGTGGGGCCGACTCGCTTCGCGGACAACAACACGTCGATGCCGCCGCCCGACCCAAGGTCGAGCACGGTCTCGCCCGCGTTCAGAGTGGCCAGCGCCGTGGGATTGCCACAACCAAGCGACGCCAGCACGGCCTGTTCGGGCAGGTCGTCCGTCTGCAGGGCGTCGTACAAGTCACTACTGATGGGGTCGCCGCAGCCGCATTCGCCGGGGCCACAGGTGGCGGAGCCGCCCTTGGCGACGTTCTCGGCAAGGGATCCATAACGTTTTTTGACGGTGAGGGTGAGATTCTCCATATGCGTTTAGTCGAATGTAACGCTGGCCTCGTGTCGCGCTGCCGGACGTAGTACGCTATCGTTGTTCGTTCGCTGTGCGGGGTGAGGTGGCTGAGTGGCCGAAAGCGGCGGTTTGCTAAACCGTTGTACGGGCTTAAACCCGTACCCAGGGTTCGAATCCCTGCCTCACCGCCAACCTTTGCTAAACGCTCGCTACGCTCGCAGCTCCGGTTGGCTGCGCCAGGCGAGCGCGCGCAAAGGTTGCCCACCGAAGCCGCGACCGTAGGGAGCGCTTGGCGGAGGCGGGCCACAATCCCAGCGGACTACGCCTTCTTCTCGCGCAGCCTGTTGATCTGGCGCACCACCAGGAAGATCGAAAACGCGATCACGAAGAACTCGACCACCGTGTTGATGAACGCGCCATAGGCCAGCACCGGGCCGGCGACACGCGCCTCCGCCAGGGTGGCAAACTGGCCGCCGCCAAGCGCCAGGAACCGGTTTGAGAAGTCAGCCCCGCCGGTCAACATGCCCACCAACGGCATGATCACGTCGGCAACCAGCGAATTGACGATCTTGCCAAAGGCGGCCCCAATCACCACACCCACGGCCAGATCGATGGCATTCCCCTGATTCACAAACTGCTTGAATTCACTGAACATGGCGCCCTCCCGAACTTGCGGACTGCGGACGGATCCTACCCCGGATACACTAATAGCGAATGTCAGCGGCCGTCTGGACGGTCATCCTCGTCCTTATTCTGATCAACGCGCTCTACGTGGCGGCTGAATTTGCGGCCGTCGGCGTGCGGCGGAGCCGCATCAGACAACTGGCCGATGAGGGTCACTGGCTGGCCAAGTCCCTGCTCCCGGTCGTGGACGATGGCGTCGCGCTTGACCGCTACGTCGGCATCTCACAAATCGGCATCACCCTCTCGAGCCTGATCCTCGGCGCATTTGCGCAGGCGACGGTGGCCGTGGCCCTGGCACCCATGCTGGCCGCCTGGTTTCAGTGGGACAGCGAAACCGCAACGTCAACAGCCGCCATCTCCGTGCTCCTGACGCTGACCGTCGCGCAGGTGGTGCTCGGCGAGCTCGTGCCGAAATCCCTCGCCCTCCAACTGCCGACACAGGTCGCGCTCGCCACCGTGCTGCCGATGCGCTGGTCCCTCGCCGTGTTCAGGCCCCTGCTGGCCCTGGTGAATGGGTCGGCCACCACAGTGCTGCGCTGGGCGGGAATGGGTGGAGCCAGCCACCGCCACATCCACTCCCCTGATGAGATCGAAATGTTGCTCGTCGAGAGCCGCGACGGCGGACTCCTCGAACCCGACGAGCAGCACCGGCTGCATCGCGCACTCAGGCTCGGCGTGCGCACCGCACGCGACCTCATGGTGCCGCTCGAGAAATTGACGATGCTGCGGGATGACACGCCGTGGCCGGAGGTCGTGCGTGTCGTGGCAGCGAGCCCGTTCAGCCGCCTGCCGATCTACCGGAATACCCCCGACAACATCATCGGCACCCTGCGCGTCAAAGACCTCCTGCATCACTACGTGCTCGAAGGCGAGCCTCCGGCACTCGGCTCCCTGGTGCGCCCCCTGGCGCGCGTGGCGCAGACACTGCCGGCTGATCGCGTCATTGCCCTGCTCCGCGAACGACGCGTGCACCAGGCCGTCGTGACCGCCGACGACGATCGCGTGGTGGGCTTGATCACGATTCAGGATGTGCTCGCCGAATTCCTCGGAGAGGCCCGCAAATGATCGTGGTCCTCATTGTCGCGCTGCTGCTCCTCGCGAACGCGCTGTTCGTGGCGGCCGAGTTTGCGATCGTGGCCGTTCCAAGAACGTCGGTGGAGCGTCGCGCGAATCTCGGCGAACGCCTGTCGGTGCGGCTTCTGGCACTGCTGATGTCGGCGCAGGCGCGTGACCGGTTCATTGCGACAGCCCAACTGGGGATTACCGTCGCGAGTCTGGGGCTCGGCATGTATGGCGAGCACACCCTGGCGGTGTGGCTTGAGCCGCGCCTGGAGTTTCTCGGAGACGCGAGATGGCTATCGGCCCACGGTGCCGCCAGCACCATCGCCATCGCGACCCTCACCTACCTGCACATCTTTCTTGGCGAGATGATTCCGAAGGCGCTCGCGCTCAGCCACGCCGAGGGGACGGTCCGCGCGGTGTTCTGGCCGATGCGCGTGTTGCTGTTTGTGTTCTATCCCTTTGTGGTTGGCCTCGATGCCCTCGGCGCTGCATTCCTGCGGGCGGTGGGTATCAAGCGGCAGAAACAGACGCGCGAAGAGTCGTACTCGCCGGAAGAGCTCCAGATGATCGTCGAGCAGAGCGAAGCCGGAGGCGTGCTGGGTTCCGAAGCCGGCAAGCTTGTGCGCGAGCTGTTTGAGTTCGGCGACATGACGGCCGGCGAGATCATGGTCCCCCGCGTGCGTGTGGTGGGCATTCCGGTCGGGGCCTCACCTGCCGACGTCCGGCGACTCCTCCTGACCCACCGCCACACCCGCTATCCCGTCTACGACGGCGACCTCGATCACATCGTCGGCATGTTGCACGTGAAGGATCTTCTGCGCCGGCTGATCCTCGAGGAGCACATCGGACCGTCCGACGTGCGGTCGATTCCTGTGGTGCCGGAAACAAGCTCGCTTGATGACGTGTTGTCGACCATGCAGCGCGCCCATGCACATATGGCCGTGGTGATCGATGAACACGGCGGCACGGCGGGCGTGTTGAGCCTGGAGGATCTCGCGGAGGAAGTCGTCGGAGAAATCGACGAAGGAGTGCCCACGGCGCCGAACCTCATCCGGACGTCGGACACGTCGGCGCGGGTGGCCGGCACACTGCGGCTCGACGAGTTGGGCCATGCGTTTAACGTCGACCTCGAACACGACGACGTCGACAGTGTGAGTGGCCTGGTGATGGCGCTGGTCGACCGGCCGCCCGTGGTCGGTGACATGGTCGAGTACGGACAATTTCGCTTCACCGTGTCCTCAGTGTCCGGACACGGCGCAAAGGAAGTCCAAGTCGAATACCTCGGATAGACTAGGGGCATGCGCCTCAGGATTCTCTCTCTCGCAGTCGCCGCTGTTTGCCTCGTTTCACAGGTCTCCGCGCAGCGCCCGACCTCCGGCCTTGATCTGACGACATTTGATCGGAGTGTCCGGCCACAAGACGATCTGTTCCGCTTTGTGAATGGCGGATGGCTGACAAAGACGGAGATTCCGGCCGACCGACCCATCGCCGGCACGTTTGTGCAGCTCTCGGACAAGGCGGAGGCGGATCTCTACGCGATCATCGAACGGCTCGCTGGAGATCCCAACAAGAAGCCAGGTTCAATTGCACAGCAGGTGGGCGATCTCTTCGCGAGCTTCTCGAATGAAGCACGCATCAACACACTGGGCGCCTCGCCACTGAAGCCAGCGTTTGATCGGATTGACGCGATCACCACACCCGCGGAACTGGCGCGTGTGATCGGCGAGCTGTCGGTCATCGGCCTGCCGGGCCCGGTCGGCGGATTTGTCAATGCGGACGCCGGTGACCCCACCAAGGTCGCGTTGTATCTCTTCCAGGGCGGCACGACCCTGCCCGACCGCGACTACTACCTGCTCGACGAACCGAAGTTCGTGGAGATTCGCGCGAAGTATCTCGAGTACCTGCAGACGTCGTTCACACTCGCAGGGCGTCCCGATCCCGCCGGCACAGCGAAGGCGGTGCTCGGGCTTGAGACGGAACTCGCGAAGATTCAGTGGACGCAGGTCGAGAGCCGCGATGCCGTCAAGACCTACAACAAGATGGCACTGTCGAAGCTCGCCACGGACATGCCGGGCTTTGACTGGATCGGCTGGGCGACGGCGCAGGGCATCGACAAGACGCCTGAAGTGGTGATTGGCCAGCCGTCGTTCTTCAAGGGTTTTGCAGCGATGGTGCCGGCCGTGCCGATGAGCACGTGGAAGTCCTGGGTGGTCGCGCAATACATCACGGCGTCGGGCGCCTATCTGAGCCAGGCGTTTGTGGATGCGCGGTTTGAATTTTTCGGCAGGACGCTGAATGGACAGCAGGCGCAGCGCCCCCGGTGGAAGCGCGGCGTGCAGGTGGTCAACAACAGCATGGGCGAAGCGCTCGGACAGCTCTACGTCGAACGCCACTTTCCGCCAAACGCGAAGCAGCGCATGGAGGCGATGATCGCCAATCTGATCGAGGCGTATCGTCAGTCGATCACGACACTCGACTGGATGACGGAGCCCACGCGCAAGGAAGCGCTCGACAAGTTGTCGAAGTTCAAGGCGAAGATCGGCTATCCAAATCAGTGGCGCGACTACGGCTCGCTGAAGGTCACGGCAGACGACCTGCTCGGCAACATGGAGCGTTCAGCCAGGCTCGAACACGAATACCAGATCGGCAAGTTGCAGCGGCCGGTCGACCACGAAGAGTGGCTCATGTCGCCGCAGACGGTGAACGCGTATTACAACCCCGTCAAGAACGAGATCGTCTTCCCGGCCGCCATTCTGCAGGCGCCATTCTTCGACCTTGAGGCAGATGAGGCGGTGAATTATGGCGCGATCGGCGCCGTCATCGGCCACGAGATTGGCCATGGCTTCGACGACCAGGGCCGGAGATTCGACGGCTCCGGTGCGCTTCGTGACTGGTGGACGCCTGCTGACGAAGCGGAATTCCAGAAGCGTGCGAAGGTGCTTGTCGACCAGTTCAACGTGCTCAGCCCATTGCCCGGAGTGACGGTGAATGGCGAGCTCACACTCGGCGAGAACATCGGGGACCTCGGCGGGCTCTCAATCGCATACAAGGCGTGGAAGTTGTCGCTGGCCGGGAAGGCATCTCCGATGATCGATGGTTTTTCAGGTGAGCAACGGTTCTTCATGGGGTGGGCACAGGCCTGGCGCTCCAAGGCGCGCGAGCAGTATCTGCGCAACCAGGTGATGGCTGACCCGCACGCGCCTGAGCAGTTCCGCGCGAACGCGCCGCTCTCGAACATCGACGCGTTCTACGAGGCGTTCAACGTGAGGCCTGGCGACAAGTTGTACGTCGCCCCGGAGAAGCGCGTCCGGATCTGGTAATTAGCGGTATCGTAGGGCCTCCTGGAGGCCCTATGACACGCCGACTGCTCGTCCCTGCCACCCTGTTGCTGATCGTGCTGGCGCTGACGGTTCAGCCCGTCACGACCGCGCCGACGCCGACGCGTCTGCTGCGCACCCCCACGGTCAGCGCGACTCACATTGCGTTTGCCTACGCGAACAACATCTGGATGGTCGAGAGGGCCGGCGGTGTCGCGCGTCGCATCACGAGCTTTGCGGGTGGCGCCTCCAATCCGAAGTTTTCGCCGGATGGGCAGACGCTGGCGTTCACCGCGTCCTACGGCGGTAACAGCGACGTCTACGTGGTGCCGACTGCCGGCGGGGAACCGAAGCGGTTGACCTGGCATCCTGGTGCGGACACGGTGCAGGGCTGGACGCCGGATGGACGCGCGGTGATGTTTGCCTCTGCACGCGCCACATGGGCGCCAAGTGCGGCCCCGAAGTTCTGGACGGTGCCTGTCACCGGCGGCATTGAAGCACCGATGGCGCTGCCCCGTGCCTACATGGGCAAGATCTCCGCGGATGGCGGACACATCGCCTACCGGATGAACACCTCGTGGGATGAAGAACGCCGAAATTACCGCGGCGGACAGAACAAACCCATCTGGATCGTCGATCTCAAGACGCACGATCTGGTCACGCCGCCCTTCACCACCTCGAAGGACACCGACCCTGTGTGGGTCGGCCGCTCGGTCTATTTCCTCTCCGACCGAGATGGTGTCAGTAACGTGTGGTCATTTGATCCGGGCAACAAACAACTGCGCCAGGTCACACGTTTCACCGACTTCGACGTGAAGGCCCTCGATTCCGGCGGCGGCGCGGTCGTCTTCGAGCAGGCCGGTCGCGTGCATCTGCTCGACACCGCCAACGGCCGTTCGCGCGTCATCGATATTGTCGCCACCGGCGACTTCCCCTGGATGATGCCGAAGTGGGAGGACGTCTCGAGCCGTGTCACCAATATGGCGATCTCCCCGACGGGCCGACGCGCGGCTGTGGAAGCGCGCGGCGAGATCTTCACGATCCCTGCGGACAAGGGTGATGTGCGCAACATCACGCGATCAACCGGAGCCGCTGACCGGGCGCCGGCGTGGTCACCTGATGGCAACTTTGTGTCGTACTTCAGCGACAAGTCGGGCGAGTACAGGCTGGTCATCGCCCCGCAGGACGGGATCACGCCGCCCCGCGAAATTGAGCTCGCCAACCCGAAGCACTACTACACCCCGTCATGGTCTCCGGACTCGAAGAAGATTCTGTTCACCGACACGGACCTCAAAGTCTGGGTGGTGGATGTCGCCACCGGCGCTGCAAAGGTTGTGGGCAGTGACCCGTGGATGGTGCCGCAGCGCACGCTGAATCCTGTGTGGAGCCCCGACTCGAAGTGGGTCGCCTATGCGAGCCGACTTCGGTCGATGTATCACGCGGTGTTTGTCAGCAACGTCGAGACTGGCGCGACACACCAGGTGACCGACCCCCTCGCGGCGGCTGTGTGGCCCGCATGGGACGCCAGTGGCAAATACCTGTGGTTCCTCGCCTCACGCGATGTTGGACTCGCGTCGCAGTGGCTCGACATGACGTCCTACGACCGGCCGGTCACGTACGGCCTGTACTTTGCGATTCTCAAGAAGGGCGAGCCCACGCCGCTTCTGCCCGAGAGTGATGAAGAAGCGGTGCGTGCGGCAGATGCGCCGGCCGGCGAGGGACGTGGCGGCTCACGTCCTGCACCCGTCACCGTGCAGATCGACCCCGACGGCCTCGACAGGCGCATCGTCGCCGTACCTGGTGTTCCCGAGCGCACGTATTCGCAGCTGCGCTCGGGTGTTGCGGGCACCGTGTATTACATGGATGGCACCAATCTGCAGCGGTACCGGTTGAGTGAGCGACGCGCCACGCAGTTCCTGACCGGGGTCACCAGCTACGTCGTCTCGGCCGACGGCCACAAGATGCTCTACCGCGCCGGTGGGGCTGCGGGTGGCGGACGAGGTGGCGGGGGTGCAGCCGCCGGTCCCGCGATGTTCATTGTTGACGCCGACCGCACCGTGCCACAGGCCGGTGCCGGTCGCCTGAACGTCACGTTGACGATGCATCTGGATCCGAAGGAGGAGTACAAGCAGATCTTCCGCGAAGGGTGGCGGCTGCAGCGCGACTACCTCTACGTGCAGAACATGCATGGATCGGCATGGACGCAGATGGAGGAGATGTACGGCCAGCTCCTGCCGCACGTCAATCATCGGTCCGACTTGAACTATCTGCTCGATACGATGGGTGCTGAGCTTGCGGTGGGCCACTCATACGTGCGGGGCGGCGCGATGCCTGAGCCAGAGGCGAACGCCGCTGACGGAGGCCTGCTCGGCGCAGACTTCACGATCGAGAACAATCGGTACAAGATCGCGCGCATCTACGATGCGGAGAACTGGAATCCGGAACTTCGCGCACCGCTCGCATCACCTGGTGTCGAGGTGGCGGTCGGTGATTTTGTGCTGGCGATCAACGGCCAGCCGCTTGTGGCGCCGGACAACATTCATCGGTTGCTCGACGGCACAGCGAATCGGCAGACCCAACTGACCGTCAACAGCAGGCCGGTGATGGATGGTGCTCGGCAGATCACGGTGATTCCGATCGGCAACGAGCAGGGTCTGCGCACTCGTGCGTTTGTGGAAGACAACCGTCGCAAGGTGGCGGAGATGTCGGGTGGCAAGCTCGCGTACGTCTTTGTGCCGAACACCGGACAGGGCGGCTATCAGAGCTTCAACCGGTACTACTTCTCGCAGCAGGACAAACTCGGCGTGGTTGTGGACGAACGCTTCAACGGCGGTGGATCCGCCGCCGACTACATCATCGAGGTGCTCGCGCGTGACTTCGACGGCTACTTCAACAACGTCGCCGGCGATCGGTATCCCTTCACCAGTCCTTCAGCGGGCATCTGGGGCCCGAAGGTCATGATCATCAATGAGATGGCTGGGTCTGGTGGCGACCTGATGCCCTACATGTTCCGTCGCCGCGGCATCGGGCCGCTGGTGGGAACGACGACCTGGGGTGGTCTCGTGCACACGGCGGACACGCCGGGGTTCATTGATGGCGGGTCAATGATCGCGCCTCGCGGCGGTTTCTTCACGCGCGACAACAAGTGGGCGGTTGAAAACGAAGGCGTCGCGCCGGACATCGAAGTGGAGAACTTCCCGAAGGACGTCATCGCCGGCCGCGATCCGCAGCTCGAACGCGCCGTTCAGGAAGCGCTGCGATTGCTGGCCGCGAACCCGGTCGATCGTCTCAGCAAGGAACCACCGGCACCAATGTGGGGTGTGCGCAGGGGTGGGGGGATGTAGTCCGCCTCCGCCAAACAGTCGCTGCGCCCCTCGACGAAGCCTCGGGGCGACCTGAGCTTTGTCGAAGGTCGCTCACAGCTTCGGCGGGACAGCCTTCGCTTTGCGCTCGGTGGTCGCGTGGGCTGGGCGAAGCCCAGCCGAAGCTGCGAGCGTAGCGAGCGTTCAGCGAAGGCTGGCGGAGGGAGAGGGATTCGAACCCCCGGTGCAGTTCCCCGCACAGCGGTTTTCAAGACCGCCGCCTTCAACCACTCGGCCATCCCTCCGCGAAGACCCAGTTTACCGCTGACCAGATGTACACCGTACTTGGCAAATAGTTGGAAAATCTGCCAAGTATGGTTGCAGTGTAGGCTGGAAGCATGTTCATGCGGATTCTGCGTTACGGCGCCATCGGCGTCGCGGTCCTTGGTCTGACTGCAGCCGTTTTGTACCAGTTTTTCGGGCTGCGGGTCATCATCCTCGGCGGTGGCACGCCGAGCCTGGCATTTGTGACAACCCCGGACAATCAGGCGGCGGAAATCGATCGCCATCGCGCGGCCCAGGCGGCGGACCCTGTCGCCCCGCCGGCCGAGACGCCGCAGGCTCCAACTCCGGAAGCCACATCAGACGTCACCGCACCTGGTCCGTCCGTCAGTATCGCAGCCGACTGGGGCTTCTTCCGTGGCCCTCAGTGGGACGGACACTACACCGCGCGGGCGATCAAGACCGACTGGCCGGGCCGGCAGCTCACTCCTGTGTGGAAGCAGCCCGTGGGTGGCGGATACGCGTCATTTGTGACTGCACGCGTGGGCGATCGCGACGTGGCCTTCACCATCGAACAACGCGGCCCGCAGGAAGTGGTCGCGGCCTACGACGTGACCACTGGGCGTGAATTGTGGACCAGCAAATGGAACGCCGAGTTCAAGGAGTTCATGGGCGTCGACGGCCCTCGCGCCACGCCCACCTACTTTGACGGACGCATCTACGCCCAGGGCGCCACCGGCGAGCTCCGCAGTATCGACGCGATCACCGGCGCCACCATCTGGCGGACGAACATCCTCACAGACGCCGGGGCGTCCAATATCCAGTGGGGCATGTCGACCTCTCCCCTGATCGTCGACAGCGCCGTGGTAACCGTGCCCGGTGGCTCCGGTGGCAAGTCCGTTGTGGCGTACGACCACCGGACGGGCGCGCGGCTCTGGTCGTCGCTCAATGATCGGGCTGCCTACTCATCGCCGATGCTCGTCACACTCGACGGCGTGAGACAGATCCTCCTCGTCACCGCCACACGCATCGTCGGTCTTGCGACTGACAACGGCGCGCCCCTTTGGGAGTTTCCGTGGGTGACGATGTATGACGTGAATGCCGGGCAGCCATTGGTGATTGGCGAGAACCGCGTGTTTATGTCGTCAGCGTACGACCACGGTGCGGCGGTCATCGAGGTTGACGTGAACGGTGCGACTGGAACCGCCCGTCAGATCTGGAAGAACAACCGGATGAAGAACCAGTTCACGAGCTCCGTGTATCTCGACGGATACGTGTACGGACTCGATGAAAGCATCCTCGCCTGCGTACGGGTGTCCGACGGCAATCTGCAGTGGAAGGGCGGCCGCTACGGCTACGGCCAGATCGCCCTCGCCAGCGGCCACATCATCGTGCTAACCGAAGACGGCGACATGGCGCTCGTGCGAGCGACGCCCGAGAAACACGATGAGCTCGCGCGCTTCCCCATCCTCGACGGCAAGACCTGGAACCATCCCGCCTTCTCCGACGGACGCCTGCTCGTCCGCAACCTCAGCGAGATGGCGATGTTTGATCTGCGCAAGTAGGGCCCGCTGAACTTGAGCGGGCCACCTTGTAGGGCCCGCTGAACTGCAGCGGGCCATTTTTGGCGCGCTCAAACCCAGCGCGCCCTACGTAGGTGGACGCGGCGCCCTACGTCGATCGGATCACATCGAGCCCGCGCATGTAGGGACGCAGGGCGTCGGGGACAATGACGGAGCCGTCTTCCTGTTGGAAGTTTTCCAGGATGGCGATCAACGTACGGCCCACGGCCAGGCCTGAGCCGTTCAGGGTGTGCACGTGTTGCGCTTTGCCGGTGCCGTCAGCGCGGTAACGGATCTGCGCGCGCCGCGCCTGGAAACTTTCCGTGTTTGAGCACGAGGAGATCTCGCGGAAGGTGTTCTGGCTCGGGAGCCACACCTCGATGTCGAACGTCTTGGATGCGCCGAACCCCATGTCGCCCGTGCACAGCAGCATGCGGCGGTACGGAAGGCCGAGCTTCTCGAGGATGGTCTCGGCGTCGCGCGTGAGCTTCTCGAGCTCGTCGTAGGACTGCTCGGGCGTGGTGAACTTGACCAGTTCCACTTTGTCGAACTGATGCTGCCGGATCAGGCCGCGCACGTCAGCGCCGTACGACCCGGCCTCGCTGCGGAAACACGGCGTATAAGCGGTGTACTTCAGCGGCAGCTTGCGCCCGTCGAGAATTTCCTCGCGATGAAGGTTCGTGACGGGGACCTCGGCTGTGGGAATCAGGAAGAGATCCCAGTCGCCGGCGATCTTGAAGAGATCCTGCTCAAACTTCGGAAGTTGTCCCGTGCCCGTCAACGCGCTGCGATTGACCATGAACGGCGGCTCCACTTCCGTGTAGCCGTGGTCGGTCGCATGGACCTCGAGCATGAAGTTGATCAACGCGCGTGAGAGCTGCGCGCCGGCTCCGGTCAACACCGCGAATCTGGCGCCGGCCATACGCGTGGCCCGCTCGAAATCCAGAATGCCGAGCGCGGCACCAAGGTCCCAATGGGGCTTGGGTGTGAACGGAAATGTCTGCGGTGTGCCCCAGCCTCTCACCTCAACGTTGTCGGCGGCGGAAGCGCCAACCGGAACGCTTTCGTGCGGCAGATTGGGAAACGTCAACAGCAGAGCATCGCGTTTGGCGTCGATCTCGGCAAGTTCGACCTCAAGCGCCTTGATACGGGCACCGCGGGCCTTGTTCTCAGCGAAGATGGCACTCGGATCCTCGCCGGCCTTCTTGGCACGCGCGACGGCTTCACCGGCCGCGTTCTGGTCGCGTTTGAGTCCCTCAACCTCGGGCAACACGCGCCGGCGTGCGGTTTCCAGCGCCGCGAGTGCCGCGAGATCAGCGGACGGGTCCATGCCGCGCGAGCGCAGGCGCGCGTCCACCAGCTCAGGGTTTTCGCGGACGAACACCGGATCCAGCATGCAGAGATCCTATTCCTTCGTGACGGGCTTCGTCTCGGTCTTCGCCTCGGCTTTTGTCTCGGTCTTGGCCTCCGTGGTGGTCCCCTTTTCGGCGGCCTCACCCTTGGCCGTCTTCGAGGTTCCGCTCGCAGAGGACCCGGACTTGGCGTAGTCGTTGACGTACCACCCGGCCCCCTTGAACTGGATGGCGGGCGAAGAAATCAGCTTCGTCAGATGCCCACCACACGTCGGGCACGGATCCTCCAGCGGCGGATCCGAAAACTTTCGAATCCGTTCGATCCGTCCGCCACACGCGTCACACTGATACTCGTAGAGAGGCATTTGGTCTCCTCAGACAACCCCTGATTATAGATACACTTGCCTCAGGCTTCCCTGTGCCAGGCACCCTCTTTGTCGTCGCGACGCCAATCGGCAACCTCGAGGATTTTTCCTTCCGCGGCGTGCGCACCCTGCGTGAGGTGGACCTCATCGCCGCCGAGGATACGCGACGGACGTCCAAGTTGCTTGCACACTACGAGATAGAGAAGCCTATGGTCAGCCTACGCGAGCACAATGAGGCCCGCGAGTCGGGCCGGTTGGTCGCCCGGCTGACCGCCGGCGAGAACATCGCCCTGGTATCGGACGCCGGAACTCCGGGGATTGCGGACCCGGGAGAAAACCTGGTGAGTCAGGCGAGGGCGGCCGGCATCAGGGTCGTCCCTGTTCCGGGGGCCAATGCCATCGCTGCTGCCCTCTCAGCCGCCGGGCTCCCCGCTGATGAATTCCTCTTCCTCGGGTTCCCCCCATCGTCTGGCCAGCAACGTGATCGGTGGTTCGAGGACCTCGCTGCCAGCCAGAGGACGACGGTGTTTTACGAGGCACCACATCGCATCGCTCGAACAATTGGTGAAGTTGCACAATATTTGGTCGATCCACAGATCATGCTGTGCCGCGAAATAACCAAAGTTAACGAGGAATTGGTTAAATGGAATAACAGAGAGACCGTTAAGGAGCTCGGCGAGTTCGTTGTGGTCGTTGGTGCAAGCCATGCACTTGAGGAAAGAGACCCGGATGAGTCCGAAGTTGCTCGCCTGTTTGGTCAAATAGCAGATTCAACAGGACTCGAGGAAGAAGCCGTGATTGCGATGGTCGCAACACACTTCGGAGTCAGCCACACGCGCGCACGCAAGCTGATCAAGAAGGGACGCATCCTGTTGAAGCGCGCACACGATAATCAGGAAGACCTATGAACGATCTCCACGTTGTCATCCTCGCAGCCGGGAAGGGCACTCGCATGAAGTCTGCGATCCCCAAAGTGCTGCACCACCTGGCGGGCCTGCCGCTGATCGAACACGTGCTCAGAACGGTGGATCAGCTCGACGTGGCGTCCAAGGTGCTTGTGGTCGGCCATGGTGCCGACGAGGTGAGGACCACACTGACCGGCCGGCCAGACCTTCAGTATGTGGTCCAGTCGCCCCAACTGGGCACCGGGCACGCGTTGCTCCAGGCTGAGCCGGTGTTGAAGGACAAGAAGGGCACCGTCCTGTTGTTGTACGCAGACGTCCCCCTGCTGCAGTCGTCCACGTTGTCGCGGTTGGTCGAGGCCCACCGAAGCGCGCGGGCGGCGGCCACCGTGCTGACCGCAGAACTTCAGGACCCGTACGGCTACGGCCGCATTGTGCGGGACACGGCGGGACTCATCACGCGAATCGTGGAACACCGCGACGCCTCCGCCGCACAACAGGCCATCCGGGAGGTGAACAGCGGCATCTACACATTCGCGCTGTCGTCCCTGTTTGATCACCTGCACCGGCTCGCCACTGATAACGCCCAGGGTGAGTACTACCTCACCGACCTCGTGGCGATGTATCGGCAGGAGGACAAACGTGTTGAGACGCTTCGCCTCGACAGCGCCGACGAACTGCGTGGCGTGAACAGTCGGCTCGATCTCGCAGAGCTCTCTGCCGTCCTGCGCCAGCGCAAGAACCGCTCGTTGATGGTGAGTGGCGTGACCCTTGAAGACCCCGCGACGTCCTACATCGAGATGGACGTGGCCGTTGGCCAGGACACCATCCTGGGCCCGGGCGTCCGACTCGAAGGCACCACCACCATCGGCAGCCGCTGCCGGATTCACGCCGGCAGTCGTCTCACCAATGCCACGATTGATGACGATGTGGTCGTGCTCGACTATTCCGTCATCGTCGACTCGTCAGTCGGCGCTCACGCGGCGATTGGCCCCATGGCGCACATCCGCCCCAACTCCGTCGTCGGCCCGTCGGCGCGCGTCGGGAACTTCGTGGAGTTGAAGAAGACGTCGTTGGGTCGCGGTTCCAAAGCCAATCATCTGGCGTATCTTGGCGACGCGACAATTGGCGAGGGCGCCAACATCGGCGCCGGCACGATCACGTGCAACTATGACGGCGTGAACAAACACAAGACCGTGATCGAGGACGGTGTGTTCATCGGAAGCGACTCGCAGCTCGTGGCGCCGGTCACCATCGGCCGTGACGCGTATGTGGGCGCGGGGTCCTCGATCACGCGTGACGTGCCTGCGGGGGCGCTGGCCATCGCGCGGAGCCATCAGACCGTCAAGGACGGCTGGGCGGCGAAACTGAAGGCCGACCGAGCCGCAAACAAGAAAGAGAAGAAATAGGCATGTGCGGCATTGTGGGGTACGTCGGCGATCAGCCGCTTCTGCCGGTCCTCATCGAAGGCCTGCGCAAACTCGAATACCGCGGGTATGACTCCGCCGGTGTGGCCGTGGTCAGACACGGTGAACTCGACATCAGACGAAGCGCAGGGAAACTCTCGAAACTGGAAGATGTGATTGCCACGCGTCCAATCACAGGCGAATACGGCATCGGTCACACCCGCTGGGCGACACACGGCCGCCCGACGGAAGAAAACGCGCATCCTCATCAGGACTGCAAAGGCCGGATTGTGGTCGTCCACAACGGCATCATCGAGAACTATCTTGAACTGAAGCGCGCGTTGATCGCAGCGGGCCACAGGTTCGTCACCGAGACTGACACCGAGGTTGTTGCACACCTGGTGGAACAGGAATGGAGGGGAGACGGCCTCGCGGCGGCCGTCCGGCGCGCACTGACACAACTCCGGGGACTGTTCGCGCTGGTCCTCATCTCTGCCGATGACCCGGACACGATTGTCGCCGCCCGAAACGGCCCTCCGGTGGTCGTCGGGCTCGGCCAGGGCGAGTTCTTCGTGGCCTCCGATGTGCCGGCAATACTCGCGCACACGCGTCAGGTGGTGTTCCTCGACGATCGCCAGATGGTCATCGTGACGCGCACGGGCGCGGCGTTCTGCGACTTCGACGGTGTGCCCGTGGCTCGTGAGGCGCAGACGATCAACTGGGACCCGGTCATGGCCGAAAAGGCCGGCTACAAACACTTCATGCTCAAGGAGATTCACGAGCAGCCCTGGGCCGTGCGTGAAACCATCCTGGGCCGCGCGTCCGTCGAGTCGGGCAAGGTCTTCCTCGATGAGATGAAATTGAGCCCTGAGGCGCTGCGCGACATCGACCGCATCGTCATCCTCGCCTGCGGCACGTCGTGGCACTCGGCGCTGATTGGGAAGTTCCTGATCGAAGACCTCGCACGGGTCCCTGTTGAAGTGGATTACGGGTCCGAATACCGCTATCGCGACCCCATCGTCGAGTCAAGAACGCTGGCGATTGTCATCACGCAGTCCGGAGAGACCGCGGATACGCTCGCTGCGCTGCGCGAAGCAAAGCAGGAGGGCGCGCGCAGCATCGCCATCTGCAACGTGGTGGGCAGCATGGCCACGCGTGAATCCGACGGCACGGTGTATACCCATGCCGGCCCGGAGATCGGCGTGGCGTCCACAAAAGCGTTTACCGCGCAACTGGTGGCCCTGCAGCTGCTTGCCGTCCATATTGCCCAGGTCAGGGGCGTGTTGACTGACGCCAGGGCGGTTCAGCTGCTCCAGGGGTTGGAGCAGCTGCCTCGACAGATCGAGGAAGCACTCAACGAGGATGCGGCGATTGAGGAGCTGGCGAAGAAGCTCCACCAGCGTAGGGACTTCCTCTACCTTGGCCGGGGAATCAACTACCCGATCGCTCTCGAGGGCGCGCTGAAGTTGAAGGAAATCTCATACATTCACGCCGAAGGGTATCCGGCTGGTGAAATGAAGCACGGGCCGATCGCACTCATCGACGAGGACCTCCCCGTCGTGGCCATCGCACCGAATGACCATGTGCTCGAGAAGATGATCGGCAACATCCAGGAAGCCAAAGCCCGCGGGGGCCAGGTGATCGTGGTGACGAGCCAGTCGCACACCCACGCGTTCGACGAAATTCTTGACCCGGCCCGCGACGTTGTGCTGACGGTGCCGGATGCGGATCCGCTCCTGATGCCAGTGCTCCTGACGGTGCCCCTGCAGCTGCTGGCGTACCACATCGCCGTCCGGCGCGGCTGTGATGTGGACCAGCCGCGCAATCTCGCGAAGTCAGTGACTGTCGAATAGTGTGCCAACGCGAAATGCGGACGTGAGTCGAGTGGTATCCTGAGTGCTTCGATGGATCTGCTCGAAGGACTCAATCCTGCACAACGTGACGCAGCGGCACACACCGAAGGCCCACTGCTGATTCTCGCCGGCGCAGGGTCGGGCAAGACCCGCGTCATCACCGTGCGCATGGCGCATCTGGTGATGAGTGGCCAGGCGTCACCCGACCAGGTGCTCGGCGTCACGTTCACGAACAAGGCCGCTGAAGAGATGCGGCAGCGGGTTGAAGACCTTGTGGGCGACGACTGTCGCCACATGTGGTTGTCCACCTTCCACTCGTTGTGCGCCCGCATCCTCAGGCGCGAGGCGCCACACATCGGCCTGACGCGTGACTTTGTCATCTACGATTCGTCCGATCAGCTGGCGGTGGTGAAGCAGGCCCTGCGCAGCGCGGACGTGGACGAGAAGATGCTGACGCCCCGGGCCGCGCTCTCCCGCATCAGCCAGGCCAAGAACAAGTTGGAGACCCCTGCCGACATGAAGTCGAGCGGCTGGAATCTCCGGGATGCGCAAATCGCCAAGGTGTACGAGACCTACCTTCGTGTGCTCCGCGAGGCGGGTGCACTCGACTTCGACGACCTGCTCCTGAAGACGGTTGAACTCGTCGAAACCAAGGAACACGTCCGCGAGGCCTACGCCCGGAAGTTCAAATTCATTCTGGTTGACGAATACCAGGACACCAACCGGCCCCAGTACATCCTCATTCGACGCCTGGCTGACCACCACCGCAATCTCTGCGTTGTTGGCGACCCCGATCAGTCGATTTACAAGTGGCGCGGTGCCGACCTCAGAAACATTCTCGACTTTGAGGCGGACTTCCCCGAGGCCACGGTCGTGAAACTCGAGCAGAACTACCGCTCGACACAGGTCATCCTGGATGCGGCGTCCGCGGTCATCAGCCGGAACAGGAACCGGAAGGACAAACGCCTGTGGACCGACACACTTGGTGGCGAACCCATCGTGTATGTCCGTGCGGGTGACGAGATTGAGGAAGCCGACTACATCACCAAGGCAATTCGGGAATCCAGAGCGCTGGATTCGCGCACCACGGTCGCGGTCCTGTATCGCACCAACGCTCAGTCCCGCGCGATTGAAGATGCCCTGATGCGCGAGGGGATCGCCTACCGCATCATCGGGGGCGTCCGCTTCTATGAGCGCAAGGAAATCAAGGACCTGCTCGCCTACCTGCGCCTCGTCATGAATCCGCACGACGATATGAGCTTCAGGCGCGTGGTGAATGTGCCCACACGTGGCATCGGCAAGACCGTCATCGAAGCGCTTGAGGCCGTGAATCTCGACGTGGACGATCAATTGTCCACGCCGCTCTTTGCAGTCGGCCTGCAACCCATCACGTCGTCTCGTTCGATGTGGGCGCGTTTGCTCGCGGGTCTCGAGAAGCGCGAGGTCCCCACTCGCGCCTTGACGGCACTTCGGGGCTTCCGCGACCTGGTCGCCGGCCTGACCACCGAGTGCGCCTCCGCCAGTGTCTCCATCGCGCTTGGGCTCGTCATGGACCGGACCGGCTACCTCAAGGATCTCCGCGAGGAACGCAGCGAGGAAGCCGAAGCGCGCATTGAGAACCTGATGGAACTGGTCTCCGCCGCCAGGGAATACGAAACGCGCGAATCCGATCCCACGCTTGGTGGCTTCGTCGATCGCCTCTCGCTGCTGTCCGAGGCTGACGAGGCACAAGGCAAGAAGGACGCGCACGTCTGGATGATGACGATGCATGCGGCCAAGGGACTGGAGTTTCCTGTTGTGGTTGTCGCTGGGCTGGAGGAAGGGTTGTTTCCACACTCCAGGTCCACAGAGGACGAAGAGGAACTCGAGGAGGAGCGCCGGCTCTGTTACGTTGGCCTGACGCGGGCGCGAGAGCGTCTGATCCTCACGAGCGCGTCGAGGCGCCGCGTGTTTGGTGACTATCAGTCCACCGAGCCGTCACGATTCCTTGACGAAATTCCAGCGGAGTTGATGCGACGGGTGGAGCCGGTCGTCGCACCATCATGGAATTCAACGCGCTACGAAACCAGAAACCCGTATGCGCGAAAGTTCGGCCAGTCGAACAGGAACAAGGACGTGGAGCCGACGCCATTCGCCTCGTACGAAAACGAGGATCAGTCGTCCAGCTCAGGCCTGCGTGTCGGCAAACGTGTGCGTCACAAACAGTTTGGGGTTGGCTCAATCATGGCCATCGAAGACCAGGGCGACGACATGCGCGTGACCGTCAAGTTCAACGCGGTCGGTACCAAGAAGTTGCTCGCAAGATACGCCAATCTCGAACCGGCTTAAGAGCAACTTTATTTCTCCGCGCCTCCGTGTCTCCCTATAAACGTCTTACTCCGCGTCTCCCTGTGCCTCGGGCTCTGGGTCTGACTCAACTTCCTCGGGCTCCTCGAGGGTCGCGATCGACACGACGCGGTCGCCTTCGGCGAGATCAATCAAACGCACACCCTGGGTGTCGCGGCCAATCGGTCGCAGGCCGGCGGCCGGCATCCGGATGATCTGGCCCTGCTCGGTGACCAGCAGCACTTCGTGTTTGTCTGTGACGCAGGCGATGCCGACGACGGGGCCGTTGCGGTCTGATGTCTGGATGTTCTTCAGGCCGATGCCGCCGCGCGTCTGCTGGCGGTATTCCGCCACTTCCGTGCGCTTGCCGTAGCCGTTCTCACACACCGTCAGGAGGGTCGCGTCTCCGGTCACCACTTCCATGGCGACGACAAGGTCGCCTTCGCGGAGGTTGATACCGCGCACGCCATAAGCCGTGCGGCCCATGGGTCTCGCATCCTCTTCGCTGAAGCGGATGGCCATGCCGTTCCTGGTGCCGATCACCAGATCCATGGCGCCATCGGTTTCGGCAACCGCGATCAACCGGTCGTTGTCGTCGATCTGAATCGCGATGATGCCTGCAGATCGCGGGTTCGAGTACGCCTTGAGGTCGGTCTTCTTGATGGTGCCCCGCTCGGTGCCCATCACGATGAACCGTTTGTTCTCCTCGGCCGGGAAGTCCTGCACACGCAGGAGCGTGGCGATCTTCTCGCCCTCGCTCATCTGCACCAGGTTCGCAATGGACTTGCCCTTGCTCGACCTGGACACCTCCGGGATGTCGTACACCCGCAGCCAGTAACACTTACCCTTGTCCGAGAAGATCAGGATGTACGCGTGCGTGTTCGCCACGAAGAGGTGCTCGACGACGTCTTCTTCGCGGGTCTGCATGCCGATCAGGCCCTTGCCGCCTCGCCGCTGCTTCCGGTATTCATCCAGCGGCGTACGCTTGATGTATCCGGTCTGGGTCGCGGTGATGACAACGTCCTCGTCGGCGATCAGGTCTTCGACGCGGAAGTCGCCGCTGTCTTCGATGATGTCCGTGCGGCGATCGTCGCCGTACTTGTCGCGAATCGCCGTGAGTTCGTTGACGACGATCTCAAGCACCAGTGCGTCGCTCGACAGGATCTCGCGCAGGCGCGCGATCAGCGCGACCAGTTCCGCGAGCTCATCAAGGATCTTCTGGCGCTCGAGGCCGGTCAGACGCTGCAGCTGCATGTCGAGGATCGCCTGCGACTGCAGTTCCGAGAGTCCGAAGTTCGTCATGAGGCCGACCCGGGCCTCCATCGGATTCTTCGAGCTCCGGATCAGTGTGATGACCGCATCCAGGTGGTCGAGCGCGATCTTCAGGCCTTCGAGAATGTGCGCGCGGGCCTCGGCCTTGCGCAACTCAAATTCAATCCGGCGCCGGATCACTTCCAGCCGGAAGGTGATGAACTCCTCGATGATCTGAAGGAGGTTGAAGACCTTCGGCCGGCTGTGCGAGATGGCCAGCAGCGTGATCCCGTACCCGGTCTGCAGACGCGTCTGCTTATACAGGTTGTTCAGGACCACATCGGGCAGTTCGCCGCGCTTGAGTTCAATCACGATCCGCATGCCGTCGCGGTCGGACTCATCACGGAGGTCGGAGATGCCCTCGAGTTTCTTGTCGCGCACCAGTTGCGCGATGTCGGAGATCAGCGTCGCCTTGTTCACCTGATACGGGATCTCGGTGATGACAATCGAGACGCGATCGCCCTTCTTGTTTTCTTCGAACGCCGCCTTGGCACGGACGACGACGTTGCCGCGGCCTTCGCGATAGGCGCGCCAGATGCCGGCGCGGCCCACAATGGTGCCGCCTGACGGGAAGTCCGGCCCGGGGATGCACTGCATCAGGGCCTTGAACTGGTCCTCACGCGGGGAATCACGGAGCTCAATCACCTTGAGCACGCCGTCGATCACCTCGCGCATGTTGTGCGGCGGGATGCTCGTGGCCATGCCGACGGCGATGCCGGTCGATCCATTCACCAGCAGGTTCGGGTACGGCGCCGGGAATGTCGTCGGCTCTTCCGTCGTCTCGTCGAAGTTGGGGCGATGGTCGACCGTGTCCTTGTCGAGGTCGGCCATCATCATTTCGGCGAGCGACTCGAGCCGGGCCTCGGTGTACCGGTAGGCTGCGGGCGGATCGCCGTCGATGGAACCGAAGTTGCCCTGGCCGTCGACCAGGGTGTATCGCATGCTGAAGTCCTGCGCGAGGCGGACCAGGGTGTCGTAGGCGGACACGTCACCGTGCGGGTGGTAGTTGCCGATGACTTCGCCGACGATCTTTGCGCACTTGCGGTACGGGCGGTTGGACGCAAGGCCCATCTGCCGCATCGCATACAACACGCGGCGATTGGCCGGCTTGAGGCCGTCCCGCACGTCGGGCAGGGCTCGCCCGATGATCACGCTCATGGCGTAATCCATGTACGAGCGCTTCATCTCGTCTTCGATGTTGACGGGGAAGCGGAGCGACGGATTCTGATCGATCGGATCGGACACGTTAGATATCCAGGTTCTTCACGTCAAGCGCGTTGTCTTCAATGAACTTCCGGCGCGGTTCCACCTGATCACCCATGAGAGTGGTGAACATCAGATCCGCTTCCAGATGGTCGTCGGCGCGCACCTGCAGCAATGTGCGCTTGGTGGGATCCATGGTGGTTTCCCAGAGTGTGTCCGGGTTCATTTCACCAAGGCCCTTGTACCGGTTGATGGCGAGGCCCCGGCGACCTGCGGTGACGAAGTAATCGACGAGTTCATCAATCGACGAGATGCTCTGATCGGCGTCCTTGTCCTTCGACTTGGCCGCCGGCGCGGCTGCGGGCGTGGCGTCTGTCTGGGCGTCAGGATCTGCCACCACCTCGGGTTCGTCCTCCTCGTCAACCTCGGCGGGTTGTGAGGATGTGGCCGTGCGAATCGTTACCGGACCCATCAGAATGTCGCGCACATCCACGTAGGCGGTCGCGAGCATACGGAATTCGGCGGTCGTCACAAACTCGAGGTCAAGGCGATGGTGCCGGTCGTAGCCGAAGGAGCGGTCGGTCAACACGACAGCAAACGCCTGGTGCTCGGGATCATCAACCACGGCCGCGGACACCTGCGGCTGCTGGAGGTGGGCCGCCAGGCCGTCCACCAACCCGCGGTCGGTCCAGAACGTCTTGTCGCGCGCGCCGCCTTCAAGCAACGCCGTGATCGCCCGTCGCGACGGTCCGCGGCGTTCCACCACCTGCAAGACCTTGCGGTAGGCGATCAATTTTTCGAGGCGATGTTCAAGCGCCTGGCCTTTGATCTCCACGCCGGTGGACAGCACGATCGATCGGGATTCGGTCGCGCGGTGAATCAGGAACTGCTCGAGCGATCGCTCGTCCTTGATGAACGACTCCTGCCGCCCGCGCTTGGCGCGGAACAGGGGCGGCTGCGCGATGTAGACGTACCCGCGATCCACAAGGTCCTTCATCTGGCGATAAAAGAACGTCAGCAGCAACGTGCGGATGTGCGATCCGTCCACGTCGGCGTCCGTCATGATGATGATGCGGTGGTACCGCACCTTGGCTGCGTCAAAGTCGTCCGCGCCGATGCCGCAGCCCAGGGCCGCGATCAACGTGCGGATTTCCTCACTGCTCAACATCTTGTCGAAGCGGGCCTTTTCGACGTTGAGGATCTTGCCCTTGATGGGAAGGATCGCCTGGAAGCGTCGGTCCCGCCCCTGTTTGGCCGACCCGCCTGCCGACTCGCCTTCGACGATGTAGATCTCCGCCTGGGCGGGGTCACGTTCCTGGCAGTCTGCGAGTTTGCCAGGCAGTGTTGAGTTGTCGAGTGCGCCCTTGCGCCGGACGAGGTCACGCGCCTTGCGCGCGGCTTCGCGGGCCAGCGCGGCGTCGATCGCCTTCGCAATGACCTTTTTGGCGACGGCGGGATTCTCTTCAAGAAACGCGCCGAGCCGGTCGTTGACGATGCCCTCGACGATGCCTTTGACTTCGGTGTTGCCGAGTTTGGTCTTGGTCTGCCCCTCAAATTGGGGCTGCGGGATCTTGACGGAGATAATCGCCGTCATGCCCTCGCGAATATCGTCGCCGCTGACGCTGTCGCTCAACTTGTCGTTGAGGTTGTTGCTCGCGGCATACGCGTTGATGGTGCGCGTCAACGCCGACCGGAAGCCGGACATGTGCGTGCCGCCCTCGGTGGTGTTGATGTTGTTCGCGAAGCTGAACGTCGTTTCGGTGTAGCTGTCGTTCCACTGCAGCGCGATTTCCACAATGATGTTGTCGCGCTCGCCGACCATGTAGATCGGCTTCTCGTTCACCACCACACGATTGGTGTTCAGGTACTGGACGAACTCGCGGATGCCGCCTTCGTACAAAAATACGTGATTCTTGCCGTCACGTTCGTCGTCAATCGTGATCGTGACGCCGGCGTTCAGGAATGCGAGTTCACGCAGACGCTGCGAGAGAATTTCGAACACATATTCAACGGATTCGAAAATCTGCTGGTCCGGCTTGAAGGTGACCTTGGTGCCGCGCCGTTCGGTGGTGCCGGTGACCGCAAGTGATCCTTTGGCTTCGCCGCGTTCAAACCGCAACTGATGCACCTTGCCGTCGCGCCAGATCTCGAGTTCAAGCCATTCCGAGAGCGCATTGACGACGGAGACACCGACGCCGTGCAGACCACCGGAGACCTTGTAGGCCGAGTTTTCGAACTTGCCGCCGGCGTGCAGAACCGTGAGCACGACTTCAGCAGCGGACTTGCCGCTTTCATGCATGCCGACGGGGATGCCACGGCCGTCGTCGACGACCGTGACGGACCCATCGATGTGAATGGTGACATTGACGTTCTTGCAGAATCCCGCCAGGGCTTCGTCGATGGAGTTATCAACGATTTCGTAGACGAGGTGGTGCAGGCCGGCCGGGCCCGTGGACCCGATATACATGGCCGGGCGCTTGCGTACCGCTTCAAGACCTTCGAGGACCTTGATCTGGTCGGCGCCGTAGTCGTTCGGATTGGGAGTTACCGGACTGAGCTCGCTATTGTCCATCAGAGACGCATCGGCATGATGACGTAGGTGTATTCGTAACCCTCGGCGCCGATCGGCTTCATGACGGCCTGGCTCATTTCGTCCTTGAACTCGAGCAGGACGCCTTCGGTTTCCACCACGTTCAGGAAATTGTCCACGTAGTCGGCGTTGAAGCAGATCTGCAGGGCCGGCCCGGAATACTGGACGGGCAACACTTCATGGGCTTCGCCAAGCTCGGGTGTGTTGGAGGTGATCTCGACCTGATCGGTACCGATCGCAAACTTCACGGCCTTCGACCGTTCGTTGGACAACAACCGGACGCGACGCAGGGCCGACGACAGGCGATCGCGATCAAACTCGATCTGCTTGTCGTTGGTCTTCGGAATCACACGCTCATACGCCGGGAAGTTGGCGTCGATCTTTCGCGAAATTAACAATCGTCCTTCAGCCTTGAAGAAGATGTGATTTTCGCCCTGGGAGAACTCCACCGCCGCGCCGCCATCGATCAGCCGCGCCACTTCGTTCAGAGTCTTGCGGGGCAGGAGCACTTCCGTCTGCGCCGCAGCGCTGGACGGCTCATTCACCGTGACAAATGCCAGACGATGACCGTCGGTGGCGACCATGCTCAGGGAGTCAGGCCGGATCAGCAGTTGGGCGCCGTTCAGGAAGTAGCGCGTGTCTTCACTGGTGATCGCAAAACGTGTATGCGAGATCATCCGCTTCAGCGCCGCGCCTGGCAGGGAGGCTTCCACTGCGCCGCCATCCTGGGGTGGCGTGGGGAACTCACTGGCCGGGAGGGTCTGAAGTTTTGACTCGAAACGATCGGCCGCGACCGTCACGCTCTTGCCGCCCTTGTCCGACTCAATGCGGACGTCGGTGTCGGGCAACGCGTTGACGATTTCGAAGAGTTTCTTCGCCGGCAGTGTGAGCGTGCCCGGTTTACCGACGGTCGCCTCACAACGGCTGCGTAATGCGACGTCCAGATCCGTCGCCAGGAGCGAGACCGCGCCATCAGCGGCCTCGATCAACACATTGGCGAGAATCGGGATCGTGTTCTTCCGTTCAACGATGCCTTGCAGGAGGGATAGTTCCTTCAGCAAATCGTTCTTGCGAACCACTAACTCCATCGGCAGGGCGACCTCTCTCTCGACGCGGCTCACGCTTGTCGAGCGGTATTGATCAAACCTTCTTGACGAAGATCAAAAAGACAAAGGATTATAACAGGAATAAGGGGCTGTTGGTAACTGAAAGTTACGCCGTTACCTGTTAGCTGTCAATAACTTAGCCTGTGGATGGAGTTGCGGGTACCCCAGGGGATATTTCGGCGGAAATCTGTGCAAAAAACCGGGTCCGCGAATTACCACAACTCTTGCACAGGCATCCACAGGGATCCCCTGTGGAAAACCTTACTGTAGAGACTGAAGCAGGCTGTTGATTTGGTTGTTGAAAACCGCGTCTGTCTGCCGCATTTCCTCGACCTTCCGGATCGAATGAATGACCGTCGAGTGGTGTTTTCCGCCGAAACTCTTGCCGATCTCCGGCAGTGACGCGTTCGTCAGGTTCTTGCAGAGATACATGGCCACCTGCCGAGGCATGGCGACTGATTTCGAGTTGTTTCGGGACTTCAGGTCCGCCAGTTTCATCTGGTAGAACTCGGCCACAAACTTCTGGATGCCATCAATAGTGACGGCCCGTTCGTCCTGCCGGAGGATGTCGCGCAGCACTTCCTTGGCCAGGTCGATCGACACCTCTTTCCCAGTCAGGGAGGCGTAGGCCAACAGCCGGATCAACGACCCTTCAAGCTCCCGGATGTTTGATTTGATCCGGCCGGCGATATACAGGGAGACATCCGTCGGAAGCGACACGCCTTCACTGTCGGCCTTTCGGGTGATGATGGCGATTTTGGTCTCGAGGTCCGGCGCCTGGATGTCGGCCGTGAGCCCCCACTCAAACCGTGACCGCAGCCGTTCCTCTAGTTCCGCAATCTGATGCGGCGGACAATCACTGCTGATGACGATCTGCTTCTGCGCGTCATACAGCGCGTTGAAGGTGTGGAAGAACTCCGTCTGTGTGCGTTCCTTGCCGGCAATGAACTGAATGTCGTCGACCAGCAACACATCGACGCTGCGGTACCGCTCGCGGAACTCGAGGATCCGGTCGTACCGCAAGGCGTTGATGACTTCGTTCATGAAGCGTTCGGACGACACATAGGTGAGTTTCAACCCAGGATGGTGCCGCAGCACGTAGTGGCCGATGGCATGCATGAGGTGGGTCTTGCCAAGACCCACGCCGCCATAAATGAACAACGGGTTGTACGACCGCGAGGGCGCCTCAGCCACAGCCCGGCACGCCGCATCCGCAAACTGATTCGACGCGCCGACGATGAAGGTGTCGAAGGTGTAGCGGGGGCTCAGGCCGGTGACATCCTCAATGGCGGCTGCCGCGCCGTCTCCAGCCGCGTCGCTTTCCGCAGGGGAGAGCCCGCCCACCTCGGCACTGGGCGCCTGCGGGACCCCGGCCGGGGCCGCAGAGGCGTCATACGTCAGGGTCACCCCGGGGCGGCCCACCTCGACCAGGGCGTCTTCAATGACGGCCGCATAGTGTTTGGTCAGCCACTCGGCCGCCATGTCGCTTGGGACCCGGACCACAAGCTCGTTCCCCGAGTCGCGGATCAGGGCCGTCCGGTCAAACCATGAGAAATAGCTGTGGCGATTGACCTTGGTCTCGATTCGTCCGAGCACCGCATCCCAAACAGTATTTGCCATTTTCGGTTAACTTTCGCACATAAATAAGACAAAACATCTGTTTTCCACAGTCTTTTCCACAGGTGTGGAAAAGTCGGGAATCTAGCATACGCCGGGGCCGCCTGTCTGAGCATGTACATTGACAGCCTTTTTGCCACTCCGATAGCATTCATGTTTCCCCAGAGCGCGAAATAGCTCGGGATGGAGAGATATGAGCGTTACGTTTCAACCAAACAATCGGCGGCGTCGCCGCACCCACGGGTTCCTGGTCCGCATGCGCACCAAGAATGGCCGTCTGGTCCTCAAGCGGCGCCGCGACAAGGGCCGCAAGCGTATTTCCGTTTCCACCCGCTAGGCCGCATCTGCGGCTTGGCATCCGGGACCCTGATGTCGTTGCGGTTCGGTTCGAACGTGCGCCTCAAGGCGCGACATGAGTTCCAGACCGTGCAGACGCAGGGAAGGCGCGCGGCCACCCGGTTTGTCACACTGCTCGCATTGCCCAATCAGCATTCCGCGGATCGCCTTGGTCTCATTGCCTCCCGAAAGTTCGGCAATGCGGTCATGCGTAATCGCGCGAAGCGCCGGTTGCGTGAAATTTTCCGGCAGACGGAACCGGACACGGTTGTGACCCGCGGACTGATGCCGATTGATGTCGTGGCGATTCCCAAGCGCGCGATGCTGGACGCGCCGTTTGCCGTCGTGGCGGCCGATGTCCGCACGGCGCTTGAAGGACTGCGGAAAGGACTCATCACGTGAGCACCTGGTCGCGCCGTTTCGGCATTCTGCTTGTCCACACCTATCAACTCCTGCTGTCGCCTTTTGCCGGTGGCGCGTGTCGTTTTGAGCCGTCCTGCTCCGACTACGCGATTGCCGCCATTGACCAACACGGCCTCCTGCGTGGCCTCCGTCTGTCATTGATTCGTGTCGCGAAGTGCCATCCGTTTGGCCCACACGGCGTGGATCCTGTGCCGCCGCCTCACTGAAACTCCCCATGGAAAAGCGCGTCTTTCTCGCTATCTTTCTGTCGTTCGGCATTCTGGTGCTCTATCAGACCTATGTGGTGCCTCCGCCTCCGCCCCCAACAGCGTCTGTGCCCGTCATGGGAGCGGAAGGCGCCTCGGACCCGTCAACCACGCCGTCATCAGCGACGCCAGGTCCTGCGGCGCTGAGCCAGCCGACCGCCGCAGCCGATGTGCCGGCGACACCGCAGGACACCACGCCCGCGCGTGAGATTGTGGTCGACACCGATCATGTGCGCGTGGTGTTCACCACGGAAGGCGCCGCAGTGACGAGCTGGCGCCTCAAGCGGTACTTCGATTCCCGCGGCGAGCCGCTGGAACTGGTTCCCGCGCAATTGCCCGTCGGCTCGGCTCGTCCGTTCACGCTGGCGACCGATCAGGACCCGCTGTCGGCGCGCCTCGCGTCGGTCAAGTTCAACTCCTCCACCGACGGCACGTTGTCGCTTGGCAACGCGCCCGGCACGCTCAGTTTCGAGTTTGCCGATCCTTCGACGGGACTGATTGCACGCAAGAGTTTCCACTTCCAGCCCGACGGCCTGCCCTACAACGTGACGGTGGACGCGTCGGTTGACGTGCAGGGTGTTGCGCGGCCCGTGACACTGAAGATGGGGCCGTCGCTGGGCCTCGGTTTCGGAACCGGCAGCGCGATGATGCCCAGTTACCCACCCGCCGCAATCTACCATCGCGACAACAACGTGGAACGGCTGTCGCCTGATGACATCACGGCGCAACCCGCCCACGAGGGCGTGATGCGCTTTGTCGGCGTGGGCGACCACTACTTCCTGTCAGCCGCCCTGCCGGGCTCCCGCAGTGTGCGCGTGGAGTACCGGCCGCTCCTGCTGCCCGTTCCGGAACCTGACGCGACGGAAACAGGCGTGACCGAACGCACGTTCGTCGACTACAGCATCGTCACGTCCGGCGCCTTGTCGTTGCCGTTCTACGTGGGACCCAAGGACTTCGACATCCTGCGTGCTGTTGATGGACAACTTGTGCGCGCGATCGACTTCGGCATGTTGTCGTGGCTGGTTGTGCCGCTGCTGCAGGCGCTGAAGTGGATCAACGGCTATCTTGGCAACTTCGGCTGGTCGATCATCGCCCTCACGATTCTGCTCAACGTCATCATGTTCCCGCTCCGGCACAAGAGCATGGTCTCGATGAAGAAGATGCAGGAAGTGCAGCCCGAAGTGAAGGCCATCCAGGAGCGGTACAAGAAGTACAAGATGACCGACCCCGAGCGCCAGAAGATGAATACGGAGATGATGGCGCTCTACAAACAGAAGGGCGTGAATCCGGCCAGCGGCTGTGTGCCGATGCTGCTCACGTTCCCCGTGCTGTTTGCGTTCTACGCCATGTTGTCGGTCGCGATCGAGCTGCGCGGCGCGCCGTGGACGGGGTGGATCACCGACCTCTCGGTCATGGATCCGCTCTACATCACGCCGGTGCTCATGGGCGCGACGATGTTCTGGCAGCAGAAGCTGACGCCGTCGACGGCCGATCCCATCCAGCAGAAGATGTTCCTCTTCATGCCGCTGATCTTTTCGGTCATGTTCCTCTGGGCGCCGTCGGGACTGGTGCTCTACTGGCTGACCAGCAACATCATGACCATCGGGCAGCAGTACCTGACCAACCATCTCATCGGCGCGCCACCCAAATCGACGGGTGGCACGAGTGCGGAGCGCCGCGCGAAGTCCGTGGGCAGCGCGTCCACCGTGAAGTAGAGACAGAGGATTTCACCCATGACCCAGGCTCTTGACGCACGCGTTATCGACTTCATCACCGACGTTCTTGGGGCGATGGGCCTCACACTCGACGTGGCCCTCGAAGAGACGCCGGACGCCGTGCGCGTGAACATCACGGGCGAGGGCGCCGACGTGTTGTTGCGCCGACAGGGAGAAACCCTCGACGCCCTGCAGGTCATCGTCAACACCGCGATTCGGCGTGATGAACGCGGCGACCGCCACTACATCGTCGACGCGCTCGGCTTCCGGAAGGACAAGGACGAGGAGTTGCGCAAGGTGGCCCGCGGCCTGATGCAGATGGCAAAGGACTCCGGCGTACCGCAGGAGATGGGGCCGCTCAACCCGTATGCGCGCCGGCAGGTGCATCTGACCGTCGCAGAAGATCCGACGCTCGTGACAGAGAGCCTCGGGGATGACTTTCTCAAGATTGTGGTGATCTCCCGCAAGTCGTAAGGCCGCGGGCCGGGCCATGGCCTTTTCCACTCTCGACACCATCGTTGCGATTGCCACTCCCCATGGTCGGGGTGGAATCGGCGTGGTGCGCGTGGCAGGGCCTGACGCGGTCTCCATCATTCTCGCCACGACAGGTCTGCACGCGCTGGAGCCTCGCCACGCGACATTTGCGCGCCTCGTGAGTCCCGACGATCTCGGGGTGGTCGATCAGGTGGTGGTGACCTGGTTCCAGGCCCCGCACTCGTACACAGGCGATGACGTGGTCGAAGTCAGCGGCCACGGCAGTCCCTGGGTGCTTCAACGCATCGTCGATCTCGCGTGCGGGCAGGGCGCGCGACTCGCAGAACCCGGCGAGTTCACATTCCGCGCGTATCTGAATGGCCGCATCGACCTGGTGCAGGCTGAGGCCGTGGCGGATCTGATTAATGCCGTCACACCGTTGCAGGCGCGTGTGGCGATGGACCAGCTCGAAGGCACACTCACCCGCCGCATTGCCGCAATCGACGCGGCCGTGTTTGACGTGGTGGCCAAACTCGAAGCATCGCTGGATTTTCCGGACGAGGGGTTTCACTTCATCTCGCGTGCAGAAGCGCGAGCCGGACTCGCCGCTGCGTGTGCCGACATCGGGCGCCTGATCGCCGATGGCCGTCGGGGCCGATTGGTGCGCGAAGGCCGACTCGTTGTCATCGCCGGTCGGCCCAACGTGGGGAAATCGAGCTTGTTTAATGCCCTGGTCGGGGCCGGCCGCGCCATTGTGACGCCCCTCGCCGGCACCACCCGGGATGTGCTGACTGAAGTCGTCGACATCAACGGCGTGCCGATCACCCTTGTGGACACCGCGGGCGTTCGTGAAGCGCTGGACGAGATTGAGGCGGAAGGCGTGCGCCGCGCTCACGATGCCGTGCAGATCGCCGCGCTGACCCTTGTGGTTCTTGATGGCTCGACGCCGCTGACGGAAGACGATGAGAAACTGCTGGCCGCGATCACGTCGCCGTCCATCCTTGTTGTCAATAAATCAGATCAGCCTCGCGTGTGGTCCAGAGTCCAGGGTCCAGGGTCCAGGGTTCTGGAGGTCTCCGCCAAGACTGGCGCAGGGCTCGAGCCGCTGCGCGAGGCGATTGTCCATTCACTTGCAGGCGTCGAAGAGTGGCGCGACACGCCGGCCGTGTCCAATCAACGCCACCTTCAATGTGCGGAGGTGGCGCACGCGGCGGTCGAGCGCGCCATGGCGGCTGCCGAAGCCGGGGCGACCGAAGAGATTGTGCTCGCGGAGTTGACGGACGCCCGTGAGGCCTTGGAAACACTCACCGGGCGTCGAACGCCAGACGATGTGCTGGCGCATATTTTCAGTCACTTCTGCATCGGCAAATGATGCGCACGGATTTTGACGTCATCGTGATTGGCGCCGGCCATGCCGGGTGTGAAGCGGCATGGGCGGCGGCACGCATGGGGTGCCGTGTCGGCGTGTGCACGTTGTCGCCGGACACGGTCGCGCTGATGCCGTGTAATCCCGCGATTGGCGGTACGGCGAAAGGACACCTCGTTCGCGAAATTGATGCGATGGGGGGACTGATGGGCCTGGCGATCGACGCCACGGGCATTCAGTTCAAGTTGCTCAACCGCAGCCGCGGCCCGGCGGTGTGGTCGCCGAGGGCGCAGGCTGACAAACGCCGGTACGGCGCATGGGTGAAGGATGCGCTGTCGGCGGAGCCTGGCATTTCCTGGTTGTTTGAGCGCGCGGCTCGTGTGCTGGTTGAGCAGGGCCGCGTCGCAGGTCTCGAGTTCGAAAACGGCGATCGCGTTGGATGCCGGGCGCTGGTCGTCACCACGGGCACATTCCTGAACGGGCTTGTCCACATCGGCGATGTGCACCGTCCTGCCGGGCGCGCGGGGGAACCGCCCACTCATCAGTTGGCGGAATCGCTGCGCGGGTTCGGTTTTGAGATGGGCCGGCTGAAGACGGGGACACCGCCGAGACTGGATCGAAAGAGCATCGATTTCTCACGATTTACGGAAGACCTCGGTGACGATCCGGCAGTCCCGTTTTCGTTCGAGACCACCACGATTCCGTCAGCGCAGGTGGCGTGTCACATCCTGCATACAACACCTGCGGTGCACACACTCGTTCGTGATCACATCCACCAGTCCCCTCTCTACAACGGCCGGATCACCGGCGTTGGTCCTCGCTATTGCCCGTCGCTTGAGGACAAGATCATGCGGTTCCCGGACAAGGAGCGGCACCAGATCTTTCTGGAACCAGAAGGACTCGACGTGGATGAGATCTACGTCAACGGGTTGTCGATGAGTCTGCCGGCGGAGGTGCAGGACGCGGTCGTGCACACGTTGCCAGGCCTTGAAGATGCCGTGCTCCTGCGTCACGCCTACGCCGTGGAATATGACTTCATTCAGCCGACCGAGCTGACGCATGCGCTCGAAACGAAGCGCGTGCCGGGTCTGTTTCTCGCCGGACAGATCAACGGCACGTCCGGCTATGAAGAAGCCGCAGCGCAAGGCCTGGTTGCCGGCATCAATGCCGCGCGCCGCGTGCAGGGCAACGATTCGGTCGTCCTTGGCAGGGGCGAAGCGTACATTGGAATTCTTGTAGATGACCTAATATCACAAGGTTGCCTTGAGCCCTACCGGATGTTCACATCCCGGGCTGAGCACCGGCTCGCCCTGCGCATCGACAACGCGGACCTCCGATTGACTCCGCTTGGACGCGCTGTTGGCCTGGTGCGTGATACGCGCTGGTCGCTGTATGAATCCAGGCTCGAACGGCTGGAGGCGAACCGGGTTTCGCTTGAGCGCACCCGAGTGCTCGTTGGCGGACTGCACTCATCGGCTGGTGAGGCGTTGGGCCGGCCGACGGTGACCGTGAACGACATCCTCGCCGCGGGATGTCCGCTCAATCTGGATGACACGCGGGAAATCGATCGCGGCACGTTGGAGGCCGAGTGCAAATACCGCGGGTACCTCGTGCGCCACGCCCAGCAGCGCGCCCGCGTTGAGGCGCAGAGTGATCGCGAAATTCCCTCTGACTTCGAGTATGAGGGGATACCCGGACTCTCCAGGGAAGTCGTCGAGCGTTTGACGGCCGTCAGACCTGTCACTCTCGGACAGGCCGGTCGGGTTCCTGGCGTCACGCCGGCTGCCGTCGCAGTTGTGGCTTCGCGGGTCGCCCGTTGGCGTCGGCCAGCGAATCGACCGACAATGTGAAGCGTGGCCGAGCGCGAGACTCTCAACCGCCTCTCCCGTCGGCTCACCAAGGCAGGAGCGGATGTTCCGTCGGAGTTGTTGTCCGACCTGGCGGCCTACGTTGAGCTCCTGGCCAAGTGGAACAAGAAGATCAATCTCACTGCCCTCCCGGTGGCTCCCCTGTCTGACGATGCCGTGGATCGGCTGATTGTTGAGCCGGTCCTTGCCGCACGCCGGGTGCTGGGTGGGGATTCACTGGTTATTGACGTGGGCAGCGGGGGCGGCTCGCCGGCAATTCCGTTCATGCTCGCTGCACCGAACATCCGCCTGGTCATGGTGGAAGTGAAGGTGCGCAAGTGTGCCTTTCTCCGCGAGGCGCTCCGCCAGTTGGCGTTGGATCGTGGCTCCGTTGAAAACTGCCGGCTCGAGGAGCTTCTTGCCCGGCCAGAACTTCATGAATCCGCCGACATTGTGACCGTGCGCGCGGTCCGCCCTGACAAGAAGCTCTTCAACGCGATGCAGGCGTTCCTCAGGCCCGGTGGAAGGCTCTTCATGTTTGGCGCAGAATCCTCAGCCAAACCCGAGTTCTCCCCGCCCTTCACCTCCGGCCACATCGAAGTCCTGTTGCCCTCAATCGGCAGCCAGCTCGTCGTCCTCAACAAGAACAACAGACTTTTCTAGTCCGCCGGTTTGTAGTCCGCAGTTCGCCCCATGTTCCACGTGGAACAACCCGGACCGCGGACCAGCGGACAGTACGGTAGAATCCGGTGTTGCTGATTGAGTCGCTTTAAATTTTTATCTCATATGACCAAACAAACAAGAGTCATCGCGGTCTCAAACCAGAAGGGTGGCGTCGCAAAAACGACAACCACCATCAATCTGGCGGCCTCCCTGGCCCTCGCCGACCAGCGCGTGTTGGTCATTGATATGGACCCGCAGGCGAATCTGACCTCCGGCGTCGGACAAAAAGATCAGTCCACCGAGGCCGGCACAATCTACGACGCACTCACGTCCGACGGCATCGTCGCGCGCGACTTTGTCCTGCCCACGGCCATCGAGAACCTGTGCCTGGTGCCGGCTGACCGGCACCTCACCGGCGCCGAGATCGAACTGGTCTCGATGCCCGACCGCGATCAGCGCCTGCGGAAATTCGTCAACGCGTTGCGCGGGGAATTTGACTTCATCTTCATCGACTCGCCGCCGTCGCTGGGGTTGCTGACGCTGAATGCACTCGTCGCCGCAGACAGCGTGCTGATTCCGCTCAACTGCGAATACTTCGCACTCGAAGGCATCGCCGACCTGATGTCCACACTCGATCGTGTGCGCGAATCGTTGAATCCGACCCTCAGCGTCGAAGGCGTGTTGCTCACGATGTATGACGACCGCACCAACCTCGGGCAGCAGGTCGGTGGCAATATTCGCGAGTACTTCGGAGACAAGGTCTTCACGACCGTGATTCCACGCAACGTCCGTCTCGGAGAAGCGCCGAGTCATGGCGTGCCAGTCATCGTGTACGACGCCAGGTCGCGCGGCGCAGAAGCGTACGTCGCCCTGGCCCGCGAATTTCTGTCCCGCGAAAGGAGCGCCTAAATGGCCACCAAACGCCCGGCTCTTGGACGCGGTCTCAGCGCGCTGATTCCCAACACCGCACCACCGCCACCCCGTGAGCCCGCGGCCGGCGATCGCCCGCGCGCACAGGAACTCGACATCGACCTGTTGGTGCCGAACCCGCGCCAGCCCCGGCTGCAGATCGATGAGGCGAAGCTCGAGGAGCTCGCGCAGTCCATTCGTGCCAACGGCGTGATCCAGCCCATCGTTGTCCGCAAGGCGGGTGACCAGTTCGAAATCGTCGCCGGTGAACGGCGGTGGCGCGCATCACAGCGCGCCGGTCTGCTGAAGGTGCCGATCGCCGTGCGCGACGTGCCCGACGACAAGCTGCTGGAAGTCGCCCTGATCGAGAACATCCAGCGCGAAAACCTCTCCCCCATCGAAGAAGCGCAGGCGTATCGCCGGCTGACAGACGAGCTTGCGATGTCGCAGGACGCGATCGCCGCACAGGTCGGCAAGGATCGCGCGACTGTCGCCAACTACATGCGCCTGCTGCGGCTCCCCGCCGAAGTGCGCACCGCCTTGAACGAGGGCGCGCTCTCGATGGGCCACGCGCGCGCGCTGCTCTCGCTGGCCGACGATGCCGCGCAGCGACGGGTGGGGCGGGATGTGATCGCTCGCGGGCTGTCCGTGCGCGACACTGAAGCGCTCGTGCGCCGAGAAGTCGACGCAAAACCAGATGCCACGTCGAAGCCGGAACCACCGCGGGTCGATCCCAACACGCGCGCGGCAGAAGACCAGTTGAAGCTCGCCCTCGGCACCCGCGCTCGCATCATCCGCAAGGGCAAAGGCGGCCGCATCGAAATCGACTTCACCAGCGAAGACGAACTCCAGCGCATCTTCGAACTGTTGACCGAAGAGTAGTCATGGAAGCGAAGCGATTAACTGAGTACGCGGACTGCGCAGGTTGCGCCAGCAAGCTGGGCCCCGCCGAACTTGATGCCGTGATGGCCGGCCTGCCCTTCGCGCATCACGACGATCGCGTGCTCGTCGACTTCCGGACGGCAGACGATGCCGGGGTGTACAGGTGGTCGGACGACTCCGCCCTCGTTCAGACTGTGGACTTCTTCACGCCGATGGTGGACGACCCCTGGGTCTTCGGCCAGGTCGCCGCCGCGAATGCCTTGAGTGATGTCTACGCCATGGGCGGCGTGCCCAGGACCGCGCTTGCCATCGCGGCGCTCCCCAAAGATGGTCCGGCCCCCGAGGTCGTTCGAGAGATCTTTCGAGGTGGCTCCGACAAACTGCGGGAAGCCGGCGTCGCCCTGCTCGGCGGCCATACGGTCACCGACCCGGAAGTGAAGTTCGGCTACTCGGTGACTGGCCACGTGCATCCCGATCGGGTCTGGAAAAACTCCGGTGCCAGGATTGGCGATGTGCTGGTCCTGACGAAGCCGCTCGGCACCGGGATTATTGTCAGAGCCACAAAATTTGGTCGTTCGACGGAGAGTCAGCTCTCTTCGGCGCTTGAGTCCATGCTTGGATTGAACTCGACGGCTGCTGAGGTTGCCAGGAACGCGGAACCAGGCCAGATTGGCGCATGCACAGACGTGACCGGGTTTGGTTTGGCAGGTCATGCGACCGAAATTGCGCTCGCTAGTGGCCATACGCTCGAGTTCACGGTTGACGCCCTGCCGGTTCTACCCGGTGCGCTGGACCTCGCCATCCAGAACCTCCCGTGTGGAGGCAGGTCGAATCAGCGTCACTACGACCGGCTGAAGGTCGAACCAGGCGTCCGCCACGAGCTCTTCCTGTTGTGCTGCGATCCCCAGACCTCCGGCGGTCTGCTCTTTACGATTGCGCCGGAAGCCGTTGACGGGTTCATCGCCGCCCAGCGTGCGGCCGGCGTTCCCGCGACGCGCGTCGGCGAAGTGGTTCCCCGATCAGCTGACGGAGGCCTGGTCCGGCTTCGCTGACCGTTTCGGCAATACCGAATGTACATGGTATAAATGTGTGTTTTGCCGGGGCCCAATCGCCCCGGCGGAGGCCCCCAACGCTCATGAGTGCACGTTCGGCCGCCCGGCGATACGCCGCGGTCCTTTTTGAAGTCGTCAACAAGACCGGCGATGTGTCGCGTGCCGAGCGCGATCTCAAGGCGTTTGTTGATCTGGTTGACGGCCACGCGCAGCTGCGCGGCGTCCTCGCCTCACCCGCCGTGTCGGCCGCGCAGAAAAATGCCGTGCTGACGCAGGTGTTGGATGCCGCCGGTGATTTCAGCGTCGAAGTGCGTCGTCTTGTGTTGATGCTCGCCGATCGCAACCGGCTGGGCAGCCTCACTGATGTGGCGCAGGCGTTCACCGCGCGGGTCATGGAACATCAGAAGATCATGGACGCCCAGATCGTGACCGCGACGCCGCTGCCGGACGGCCAGCGCGCGGCGCTCGCGAAGGCGTTGAGCGCGGCATCGGACGCCGACGTCCGCATTCAGGAATCCGTCAATCCCGACATCGTTGGCGGCATCATCGCCCGTGTCGGCAGCGTCGTGTTCGACGCGAGCCTCACCCGGCAACTCGAGAAGATGCGCCAGCGCCTGCTGGCCCAGGCGTAAGAACAACTTCAGGAAACGTTAGATGCAGATCAAGGCCGAAGAAATCTCCAAAATCATCCGTGACCAGATTGGCAACTTCAGCGTCGACGTGGACGTGGCCGAGGTCGGCACGGTCATCTCGGTGGGCGACGGTATCGCGCGCCTTCACGGCGTGGAACGCGCCATGGCCGGCGAAATGCTCGAGTTCCCGAACGGGCTCTTCGGCATCGCGCTGAACCTTGAAGAAGAAAGCGTCGGCGCCGTGCTCCTGGGCCGGTCGACCGCCGTCAAGGAAGGCGACACCGTCAAGCGCACCGGCCGCATCATCTCGGTGCCGGTCGGCGACGCGATGCTCGGTCGCGTCGTCAACTCGCTCGGTCAGCCGATCGACGGCAAGGGCCCGATCGCGACGAAGGAATTCCTGCCGATCGAACGTCTCGCGCCCGGCGTCGTTGATCGCCAGCCGGTCAAGGAGCCGATGCAGACGGGCCTGAAGGCCATCGACGGCATGGTGCCAATCGGCCGCGGTCAGCGTGAGTTGATCATCGGCGACCGTCAGACGGGCAAGACCGCCGTCGCCGTCGACGCCATCATCAATCAGAAGGGCCTCGACGTCATCTGCATCTACAACGCGATCGGTCAGAAGCAGTCGACCGTCGCGCAGGTGGTGCGCACCCTCGAAGAAGCCGGCGCGATGGAATACACCATTGTCGTTTCGGCCGGCGCGTCGGATCCGGCGCCGATGCTCTACATCAGCCCGTACTCGGCCTGCACGATCGGCGAGTACTTCCGCGACAGCGGCCGTCACGCCCTCGTGGTGTATGACGACCTCTCCAAGCACGCGCAGGCCTACCGCGAAATTTCGCTGCTGCTCCGGCGTCCGCCCGGCCGCGAAGCGTACCCCGGCGACGTCTTCTACCTGCACTCGCGTCTGTTGGAGCGCGCCGCGAAGATGAACAAGGAACTCGGCGGCGGATCGCTGACAGCGCTGCCGATCATCGAAACGCAGGCCGGCGACCTGTCGGCGTACATCCCGACCAACGTCATCTCGATCACCGACGGCCAGATCTTCCTGGAAGCCGACCTGTTCAACCAGGGCTTCCGCCCCGCGATCAACGTCGGCAACTCGGTGTCGCGTGTCGGTGGTTCCGCGCAGATCAAGGCGATGCGCTCGGTCGCCGGCACGCTGCGTCTCGACCTGGCGCAGTACCGCGAACTCGCGGCCTTCGCACAGTTCGGCAGCGACCTCGACCCCGCGACGCAGAAGCAGCTCAACCGCGGCCGTCGCCTCACGGAAATCCTGAAGCAGCCGCAGTATCGTCCGCTGCCCGTCGCCAAGCAGGTCGCGATCATTTTTGCCGCGACCAACGGGTACCTCGACACCGTGGCCGTCGACAAGGTGCACGCGTATGAAACGGAACTCTACCGGTTCCTGGAAACGCAGCGTCCCGACGTGTTGACCTCGATCGCCGAGAAGAAGGTGCTCGACGACACGATCAAGCCGGCGTTGCAGGCCGCCCTCGAGGAGTTTGGCAAGCAGTTCGCTGCGATGGCCTAACAGACCATGCCCTCACTGATTGACATGCGTCGGCGCATTCGCGCCGTCAAGAACACGCAGCAGATCACGAAGGCCATGAAGATGGTCGCCGCGTCCAAGCTGCGTCGCGCGCAGGAACGCGTCGTGGCCACACGGCCGTTCGCCAAGCAGGCCAAACACGTGCTGGCCAGCATCTCGGCGCGCGTGGATCAGACCAAACACCCCCTGCTGGTGCAACGCGACGGCGTGAAGACCGGCAAGACGATGCTGATTGTGTTGTCGAGTGATCGCGGTCTCTGCGGCAGCTTCAACACGAACATCGTCAAGGCCGTCGGCCAGTTCCTGCGCGACAACCCCGGTCGCGAAGTGTCGCTGGGCCTTGTCGGGAAGAAGGGCCGCGAGGCGCTGGGCCGTCGTGGATTCCCGATCCGGTTCGAATACACGGCGTTGCCGAAGGTGATCGGCTTCGCGGAAGCGGAAGCCGTGGCCGCGCCGGCGATCGAGGACTTCATCAACGGCAAGGTCGACAGCGTGCACCTGGTCTACAACGAATTCAAGTCGGTGATCGCGCAGAAGCTCGTCGTCGAGCAGCTGCTGCCGATGGCGCCGATTGAAGTCGAGAAGGACGCCGCTGCCGGCATTGAATATCTCTACGAACCGTCGCCGCAGCAGATCTTCGACGAACTGCTGCCGCGGTTGGTGGAGGCGCAGGTGTTGCGCGCGCTGCTGGAATCCTCGGCGGCCGAACACGCCGCGCGCATGACGGCGATGGATGCCGCCACGCGCAACTCGGCGGAAATGATCGAAGGCCTCACGCTCACCATGAACAAGGTGCGGCAGGCGGCAATCACCCGGGAAATTATCGAAGTCGTGTCTGGCGCACAGGCACAGTAGTACAAGGGATACAAGATGGCAGTCGCAGAAGCAGTCAAAGTCGGCAAGGTTGTTCAGATCATCGGCCCGGTTGTGGACATCGAGTTCGGTGGCGGGCACCTGCCGCCGATCTACAACGCCGTCCGCATCACCGGCAAAGCCGGCGATGTCGAGGTCGACGTCATCGTCGAAGTCGAGCAGCACCTCGGTGAAAACCGTGTGCGTACGGTCGCGATGAAGCCGACCGACGGTCTGCAGCGCGGCATGGTGGCCACCGACCAGGGCGGCCCGATCTCGATGCCGGTTGGTCCCGAGACGCTTGGGCGCGTGCTGAACGTGCTGGGCGAGCCGGTCGACTTCCCGGATCGTCCGGTCAAGAGCGAGATTCGCTGGCCGATTCACCGCGAGGCGCCAAAACTCGAAGAGCAGTCCACCGAACTGAAGATGTTCGAGACGGGCATCAAGGTTGTTGACCTGCTCGAACCGTACCTGACGGGCGGCAAGATCGGCCTGTTCGGCGGCGCCGGCGTCGGCAAGACGGTCATCATTCAGGAACTGATTCATAACATCGCCATGAAACACGGTGGCGTGTCGGTGTTCGCCGGCGTCGGTGAACGCACGCGAGAAGGCAACGACCTCTGGCTGGAATTCCAGGAGAGCGGCGTTATTGATCCGAACGACGCCGCGAAGTCGCGCGCCGCACTTGTCTACGGACAGATGACCGAGCCGCCGGGTGCGCGTCTGCGCGTCGCGCTCTCGGGCCTCACGGTCGCCGAGTACTTCCGTGACGCCGAGAACAAGGACGTGCTCCTGTTCATCGACAACATCTTCCGCTTCACGCAGGCCGGTTCCGAAGTCTCGGCGCTGCTCGGCCGCATGCCGTCGGCCGTCGGGTACCAGCCGACGCTGCTCTCGGAAATGGGCGAACTGCAGGAACGCATCACGTCGACCCGCAAGGGCTCGATCACCTCGGTGCAGGCCATCTACGTGCCCGCCGACGACTACACCGACCCCGCGCCGGCCACCACGTTCGGCCACCTCGATGCGACGACGAACCTGTCGCGTGCGATCGCGGAACTCGGCATCTACCCGGCCGTCGACCCGCTCGCATCGACCTCGCGCATTCTCGACCCGCGCGTCATCGGCGACGAGCACTACAACGTCGCGCGCTCGGTGAAGCAGATTCTGCAGCGTTACAAGGACCTGCAGGACATCATCGCGATTCTCGGTATCGACGAACTGTCGGAAGACGACAAGCTCACTGTGTCGCGTGCGCGAAAGATCCAGAAGTTCCTGTCGCAGCCGTTCTTCGTCGCTGAACAGTTCACAGGCCTCAAGGGCGCCTACGTGCCGATCGCCGAAACGGTGCGCGGCTTCAAGGAAATCGTCGAAGGCCGCCACGACGACATTCCGGAGCAGGTGTTCTACATGGCCGGCACGATCGACGAAGTCATCGAACGATCAAAGAAGCAGTAAATGCGACTCGAATTTGTCACCCCGGAACGTCTCATCGCCCACGAGGAAGTGGACGAACTCCAGCTGCCAGGCGAGGAAGGCTCCCTTGGTGTCCTTCCCGGCCACACGCCCATGCTCGTGGCCCTGAAGGTCGGCGAGATGTGGTACCGCAAGGGCTCGGAGAAGTTCTTCGGTTACGTGGGGTTTGGCTTCGCGGAAATCCTGCCCGATCGCGTCACGATTCTGGCGCGCATCGCCGAGAAGGCGGACGACATCGACCTCCAGCGCGCCGAAGCGGCCAAACGTCGCGCTGAAGAACAGCTCGCCGAAGTGAAGCGGTCCGGCAACGAGGCGGACTACGAGCGCGCCCGTCTGGCGCTGCTCCGTGCGATCACGCGACTCCAGGTGTCGCAGCACGCTCGACGTCGCTGACACTGATGGTGCAGGTGTCTTCGGCCGCCGTCACCCATCCGGGTCTGCGACGGGAGGGTAACGAAGACGCCTTCCGTGCACGTCCGGATCTCGGCCTCTTCATCGTCGCCGACGGCATGGGCGGCCATGAGGCCGGCGAAGTCGCTTCAGGGCTGACCGTCAAAGTGGTGGAGTCGTTCATCAGCGACACCCGCGATGCGGATCTCAACCAGACCTGGCCGTTTCCCTACGAGGTTGCTCGCTCCCTCGAAGCTAATCGCCTGATCGCAGCCTTCCGGCTCGCAAATCGGCGCGTGGCGTCAGCCATCACTGACGATCCCGCACTGAAAGGGATGGCGACGACGGCCGCCGCGATTCTGTTAGGACCGGAGGGGCACCTGCATGTCGCGCACGTGGGCGACTCGCGCGTCTATCTCCTCAGAAAGTCCAAACTTTCACAGGTCACCAACGACCACTCGTGGGTTGGCGAGCAGGTGCGCGCAGGCCTTCTGACGGACTCCGATGCGCAGCGTCACCCCTGGCGCAACGTCGTGACGCGTGCGATATCCGGCGGTGACGATCCCGAGGTCGAAGTGGCCGACGTGGCCATCGAAGTCGGGGATCTGGCCATGATCTGCTCAGATGGCCTGTCGTCTGTGGTGTCGCTCGACGCCATAGAATCAATGCTTAATACCCCGGGGTCCTCGGACCTTGAGGCCGTGGCCTCCGCGCTGATTGATGCCGCGAATGCGGGCGGCGGACCGGATAACATCACCGTCGTGCTGGTGCGGGTGGATGCTCGATAACCTGAGGAACCTGGTGCGCTACCGTGGGCTGATTCAGAGCCTGGTGGTGCGGGATCTGAAGGCGCGGTACCGGGGAAGTTTTCTCGGATTCTTCTGGTCCTTCGTGAATCCACTCATGTTGTTGCTCATCTACAACTGGGTGTTCACCTACCTCCTTGAAAACCGGTCAAAGGATACGCAACCTTACGCAGTGTTCATGTTTACCGCGCTGTTGCCATGGACCTGGTTTCAATCCTCGCTCAACGAGGCAACGGGTTCGCTCATCTCCGGCGGGAACCTCATCAAGAAAGTGTTGTTTCCGGCCGAGGTGCTTCCGATCGTCACAGTCCTCGGCAACATGGTTCACTTTGTTCTCGGTCTGCCGATCCTGGCCGCGTTCATGGTGTGGTACCGCGTCGTACCTGACTGGCCACAGCTTCCCTGGTTCCTTGTGATCGTCGCTGTGCAGTTGGTGTTTACGACGAGCCTGGCGCTCATCCTTTCTGCACTGGCGGTGCACTTCCGCGATGTCAAGGATCTCGTGTCGAACTTGTTGACGTTCTGGTTCTTTGCGACGCCAATCATCTACTGGTACGCGGATGAGCGGTTCGAAGGCTACAAGTTCTACTTCGACCTGAATCCTTTCTCGCATCTGGCGATCTCCTATCAGGAAGTCCTCTTCTTTCAAGGTGGATTTGGCCACTGGAAATGGCTGCTTGCGATGGGAGGCGGCTCCGTGCTCCTGTTTCTGGGAGCCTACTGGGTCTTCGACCGGCTTCGCGACTCGTTTGCGGAGGCAGTGTGAGTTCCCCTGCGATCGAGCTCGTTGACGTCTCGAAGATCTACCGGCGGTATGGCGGCCGGCAGTTCTCGACGCTGAAAAGCGCACTCCTCTCTGGTGACCTCGCCAGGAAGCTGAAGCCCGAGGAAACCTTTCAGGCGCTCAAGAACGTGTCGTTCAGTGTGCCGAAGGGCTGCACTTACGGTGTGGTCGGGCGTAACGGGTCAGGCAAGAGTACGGCGCTGAAGCTGGTGGCCGGCATCACGAAGCCCACATCCGGCACCGTGACCGTTGACGGTCGCATCTCGGCGCTGATCGAACTGGGCGCAGGGTTCCACCCTGAAATTTCCGGTCGCGAGAACGTCTTCATCAACGGCATCATGCTTGGCCTGTCGAAGCGGGAGATTGAGCAGCGCTTCGACCAGATCGTCGAGTTTGCCGAGCTGACGGAGTTCATTGACGCGCCGGTCAAGACGTACTCGTCCGGCATGTACATGCGGCTCGGATTTGCCGTGGCCATTCACGTGGATCCCGACGTGCTGCTTGTTGACGAGGTGCTGGCCGTAGGCGACGAAGGCTTCACGCACAAGTGCCTCGACAAGTTCGGCGAGTTCCGGCGTCGCGGCAAGACGATCCTTCTGGTCACCCATTCGCTGGGTCTCGTGGAGCGCTTCTGCGATGAGGCCGTCTGGCTCGACGGCGGCGAGAAGAAAGCCGAAGGCGATCCCAAACGCGTCGTCGGCGTGTATGTGACGGATGTCTCGAAGCAGGAGGAGACGTTCCTTGCGGCGACTGACGCGAAGGCCAGGGACGAAGCGGGCGGCGCAGGGCAGCCTGAACCCGAGAAGCCCGCTGCGCCTGATGCCATCCCGGAAAACATGAACGCGGCCGGCGAAGGCCGCTGGGGATCGGGTGGCGTGCAGATCACGTCTGTCGAGTTCCTTGATGCGGCCGGCGCGCCGACCCAGGTGGTCCAGAGCGGCGAGTCGCTGCGCGTGGCCCTGGGCGTCAGAGCATCAACGCCGGTGAAGGATTTTGTCTTCGGCTTCGGCATCTTCACGGCCGACGGTGTCTGGGTCTACGGCACCAACACCGACATCGAGCAGTACGTGTCCGACCACCTCGAAGGTGAGGCCACGGTCAACCTGCTCCTCGAATCACTCGACCTGGTTGAAGGCACCTACAAGCTCGACGTCGCCGTCCACAAACGCGACGGTGGCCCCTACGACTACCACCGGCTGCTCCACACCTTCCGCGTGAAGTCCCGCATCAAGGACGCCGGCGTGTATCGTCCGAAACACAGCTGGACGTTTTCGGATGGCGTGAAGTTTAAGGCTCCCGAGTAGGTCGCTTCAGGGGTTGGTGGGGAGGCTGGCTGGCCTCCGGCTCGACTCCGCGGAAGAACGTCACTCCAGGGGCCACCCCCTTCCGTGACGTTCTTCGGACTTCGCTCCCGCGTCGCTCGCAGTCGGCCAGCCACCCTCCCCACCAACCCCTGAAGGGGGTCTGTCCTGAGAACCTTCCGCGAGTTGGGAACGAGACGCCCGTATAATCCGACCGTGCGCTACTGGTGGGTGAACCAGAACCAGACGTACGGCACGGAGCTCAAGGGCAACTTCCTTTGGTCTCCCAAGACCCGTAGCGATGGATCACGCAACGAGTTCTACGACAACATGCGTCTCCTGGAGCCAGGAGATATTGCCTTCTCCTTCAAAGACACCAGGATTCAGGCACTGTCGGTAGTCACCGGGCGCGCACAGACCGGACCGAAACCCAACTTCGGGACTGCCGGCATGAACTGGTCAAAGGAGGGATGGTTTGTTCCAGTCTCCTACTGCGAGTTTGAACGGCCGGTTCGACCTAAGGACCATATCGAGGAACTTCGTCCGTTTCTCCCATCGAGGTATTCACCCCTTCAACACAGTGGGAACGGCTTGCAGTCAATCTATCTCGCTGCGGTTCCCGAGCAGCTAGCTCAGGCGCTCATTCAGTTAATCGGCTACGACCAGTTCGAGGAAGCGCTCGCCGCTGTCACCGGATTTCCGAACACGCCTGACGAGGAACTCCAGGACGACCCGGAGACACTTGCGAACCTCGGCCCTACTTTCAGGGAACAGCTCATCAAGGCGAGACGAGGTCAAGGCGTGTTCAGGGCCAATGTGCTTCTAGTCGAACCTCATTGCCGCGTGACCAAGGTCAGCGATCCAAAACATCTCAGGGCCAGCCATATCAAGCCTTGGAAGGACTCGACAGATACAGAACGACTCTCTGGGGAGAACGGCCTCCTCTTGTCTCCTCACATAGACCACCTGTTCGACAAGGGCTACGTGACGTTCTCGGCGGACGAACAACTGCTCGTGGTTCCTGCCGTCAGGTCAGAGCTTCTGGATAAGTGGGGAATCGACGCCGGTGTTCGAGTCGGCCAGTTCAACAGAGACCAACAAGGGTTTCTTGATTATCACCGAGTGAACATCTTCGGGCGCGGCAGCTCCTGATTGTCGGCGCGCTCAAACCCAGCGCGCCCTACACGCGACGATGTTATCGTCGTCGGCGGAGAGAATGCCGTGATGTTCTTCGAGGAATGGCGCCAACAAGTCGAGGCGCTGTGCGTGAGCCACTTGGCGTGCGCTTGGGACGACTTGTGTGGCGAGGTCGCTCCGCTTGAGTCGGCTTTCGAAGC